>Ga0180431_10002243_pt1 | contig 26168 bp, 23 predicted proteins | sample SS_ome_11_FD_132459 | JGI IMG/M metagenome (GOLD analysis project Ga0180431, IMG submission 132459) | Hypersaline lake sediment archaeal communities from the Salton Sea, California, USA - SS_1_MS_1 metaG | ecosystem: Environmental > Aquatic > Non-marine Saline and Alkaline > Hypersaline >... | reverse complement strand
TACAGATGGGTCCGAATTTTGTGAAGGCAGTCGATGAGCTGTCCTCAATGGGCACCGCCGTAATCGAGGCCTGCTCGGAGGGCCTGGCCGTCGGCGTCAAAACCGCTGCAAGTAATGTAAGTAAAAATTACCTGAGCGGCCAGTCTTTGAAGCGCCGCACCGGCGCCCTCGCCCGCGCGGTCGATGGCTGGCTGGCCGGCCCTCTCGATGGTGTCGTCGGCGTCCGGCCTAATGCCGCAGTTGATAAATATAAATGGCTGCTGACTGACGAGTCCAGGACCATCACTCCGAAGAAGGCCAAGTTCCTTACGATTCCGATTGGCGAGGGTCTGACCGGCGCCGGTGTCGCCCGGTACAAATCGCCGAGGGACGTCCCCGGCGGTTTCTTCGTTAAGACCGGCGGCAAATTACTGTTCGGTTACAAGAAGGGCAAACGCGGCAAGTTCCGTCCGCTCTTTGTCCTCGTCAAAAGTGTATTCGTCCAGGGATCGGGCGCCCTTTACGATGGCGTCACCGATTCGCTCGATGACATCTCCGGCGAGATTGAGGCCCGGATTGACAGAAAAGTAGGATAATTTTATGGCAAACGATAGCGGACTAATGGCGAAGCTCGAACAGTGGATGGCCGATACGCTTGCAGCGTTAACTTCCGGCGGCGAAGCTGTCTTTAAGACCGCCGATGTCTGGAAGCACCAGGTAGCGGTCACCGCCGGCGGTATAGAGGCCTTCGAACGCTACGCCCCCTTTGCCTTCGTCGCTTACCAATCGACCGATACCGCCCGCGAAGGTGATAACGACCTCCGGCAGGTCCTCGAGTTCGCCGTCCTCATCGGCGTTGTAAGTAAGAGCAAAGGTGTAGCGAGAACGGGCAACACCAGGAACCTCGGCACCAGTAAGATTCGCGACCTGGTAATCGCCGCCTTCGACCAGCAGCGGCCTGATGATGTGAGTATCGTGTGCGATGAATTTTATTATACCGGCGGCGCTGAAGTGCTCGATTCACCGAAGCGTCACGCCCTGCAGATGAATTTTGAAGTCAGTCAGTTAACGACTTAACCCCTTTTTAGGAGGCCATAATATGGCTACTGTAAACATGCGATTGGGTCTGCCTCAGGCCATGACAATCAACGGCGTCGACGCCGGCGGCCTGATGACGGCTGTCATCCAGTGCGGCTACGAGAATATTATGCGCTCGGCACCGGATGGTCTCGAGGTCGGCCTCAAAGACAAGGAAGTCCAGTTTGTTCGCGGCACTATCGTCACCCAGGACTGGGTCGAGGCGGTGAACCTCTTAACCGGCGCAGTCGGTACTTATATCTTCTACGAGCGCAAGAGCGGCGTCGCCGCCGCCACCGGCTACGTTAAGCACACGCTCACCAACCCTGTCATTCATCGTGTCGCCATCGGCATAACCAAGGGCGGTTATGCAGTTGTCACTTTTGATTTCGAGTGCCGTGCCGCCGATGAGACTAAGACTATCGCCGATATGTGGGCGCTTCTCGACAGCCAGGCCGCCCCGACTTACGTCTCGGCAGCCAGAGGCGGCTATCGTGTCGAAAGTGCCGCCCACGGCGGCTCTATTGACATCTATCACGTCACGGCCTTTGATTTCACGCTGACGCTTCCCCTTATAAAGGCCTGCAACGACGCCGACGTCGCCTATACCTGTGTCGATGCCCGTCTTGACGGCCTGACGGCCGGCGGCTCTATCAGTTTCCAGTGCGGCGAAATCACCGGTGCTATTCTCACCTGCCAGGAGCTGATCGCCGCCTCGGCGGCGGCGTTGGTCCTGGTTGTTACACAGGGCGGGGGTGCCGCCGACAAAACTATAACAATTGCCGGCTGCGATTTCAGTAATATCGGCAGCTCTTCAAGTGTCGGCGCCCCGTTTACTGAATACAGCGCTGCCTTTGATGTCGCCAATGATACCGGTACCCAGCTGACCCTCTCCGGCGACAATAAGATTATTACCATAGCATAAATCACGTGCAGCGATATACGAGATACGAGATACGAATAAATGGCCAAAGACATTAACATACACGTAAAGGCCAAGGACACCGGCCGTACCAAGCAGCAGCTTGATGATGTCGGCCGGTCTGCAAAAGACGTCGGAACGAAGACTGCCGAAGGTTCCAAGCAGGCCACCGCTGCCACTGACAAAACAACACAGAAGCTTTCCGGTATGGGGAAAATCCTGGGAACCTTAAAAAGCCAGGTAATGGCTTTTATAGGTGCATGGCTTGGTCTTCAAGCTGTAATAAAGGTAGTCACCTATCTTATCCAAAAGCTCGAGCGTATCCAGCAGCTTCAAAGAGAAATCTACGAGAAGTCGCTCAGCTTCGCCGAAATCGGCCAGGCCCTCGAGTTTCAGACCGGCACCAAAGGCCGTCAGCAGCACTGGGCTACCCAGGCAGCCGGCCTGCAGGCCGCAGGAGGCCTTGCCTCTCCTGCAGTCGCCCAGCAGATGCTTATTTCAATGGACATTGCCTTTGCGGCCCAGGGCGGCATCAAGAGTCCTCAGGTGATGGGTGTCGCCGGCCAGCTCGCTCCTTTTGTCGGCGCCGCCGGTCTCGGCCCTTCTGAGGTCAGTCAATTATTTAAATTTGCAGGCACAGCCGGCATCGCCCCAACAACCGCCGCATATAAACAGTATTTTGCACAATTACAGGCAGCCTATACTGCCAGTCAATCTACAGATTTCGGCCAGTTTCTCTCGGGTGCTCAAAAAGGCGTTACTGAATATATAACGCAGGGGGGAACTCTGGGTGAAGGCTTAAGCGCCTACGGCGGCGCCGTCGCTGTTACGGCCAGTGAGAACTTAGCTGCTACACTCGTTGAGCAGACTGCACGTTTGTCCAGTGGTGCCTATGCGAGACCTCGTCAGGCGATTGAGAGGGGTCTTGGTGTAAGATGGGAAGCCCTCTCGATGAATGAAAGGATGGATGCCCTCTTGAAATACGTCGGTGGCATCCCCCAATCCCGCCGGTCTCAGGTCCTCGCCGAACAGGGCTTTCCAGTGGAGCTTACAACCGGAATCGGCAAGATGATTACGCCAGGAGCTATGCAGACAATGGCCGCCACGCGAGAAGCTGTCGCAGGTGCTTCTGCCGCCGATGTAGATGCACAGACACAAGCCTATTTAGAATCAACGTTAGGAAAAGCAAAAGCTGGTGAGGCCGGTAGGGCGGCTAAAACTATCGAGGCCGGCCCCGAATTCGCATCCTGGCAGGAGAGATTAAAAACCGCCAGAGCTGAACATGAGATTCTTGTCGGTAAAGGCGAAGACCGCTGGATACGTGATAAGGTTGAGCCTTATGTCATGGCTGTCGAAGACCTGCAAAAAGAAATCACTGCCTTCGAACCCCGCACGGAAGAGGAGCGTCTTAGAAAAGAAGAACTGCTTTTTATAATTAAATCATCAATGATGATGCCGACAGGTCTGCTAACACAATTTTTGGGTACAGCAGGACAGGTTGGCGGTTTAGGTTATAAATGGACAGGAGAATTTGAAGCCCTTCAGCAGCCCGTAATTATAAATGACAGTTCCGTTAAGTATTATCCGCGAGTTGGCACCGATGACACAGGCAGGGGCCCGCGTGCTATTCCCCCGGGCGTTGTACCGTAATTGAAAGTTGAGAGTTGAAAGTTGAAAGTTGAAATCGATTCACGATTCACAAGATACGAGATGCGAGATACGAATAAATGGCTGATTTAGCAACTATTTTCGGAAGTGCTATTAAGGTCGGCGTCCAGCCCCGCCAGTCGGAGCGCCAGTACGCCGGCTTCCCCGGCGCCCACGGTGTTACCTCCATGGCAATGGGCACTCGCGGCCGCCAGCTCATAATATCCGGCACTTTTTACCAGGCTGGCGGCAGTTACGCCGCAGCCCGCGCCGCCCTTCAGACCGCTATCGATGTTATTGAGACTTATTTGTGGGCGGCATCCGCCGACTACACTTATGGCAACGAGACTTATTACAACGTCGTCTTTGATAAGCTCTCTCTCGTTCCTGACGCCCAGGGTAAATTCTTTCACTGGAACGCCGGCGGCTACGTCACCGCTAATTTTGTCTGTTACGGACGTGTTTTGATATGACGGTAAAGAACGATCACAAAAAGTTGAACCGATTCGCCCAGCGATTGGTTGTTGAATACAAAAAGGCCTCGGGCTCACCGCCCGATTTCGCCCTGTCCTGGCAGCCTTTGTGGTCGGCCAAGGTCGACCGCATAACAATCAACAGGGCCGGCAGCTCTTCGGTGGCCGTTATCTGGTTCCCTAACCTTCGATGGGACGAGGGCATCTCTCTTGCCTGGGGCGATATGGTCCGCATCCGCACCGACCACCGCTTGGAACACAAAAGGACCGTTCTTTTCAAGGGTTTTGTCACCAACTATATGAGCGGCTATTGCGGCGGCTCCGATAAGGCCAACACCTCTTACGAGCGCAACGCCGTCGCCTGCTCCGATTTCCGCTGGCTGCTGCGGGTAACCTCTCCGGTATTCGGCCAGATCGCTCGCGGCCCCGATGACTATACCGGTTACGGTACGCCGAGCCAGACCGCTATCAGCGGCTCCTACACGTATCTGTCCGGCCGGCGTGTAATATTCAACCCCGGCGGACTTGGCAACTGCGACCGGACCGAGCTTGCTTTTACCAACCCCCTCGATTTAAGCACCTGTAATATTCCAATATTCTGCAACACCGGCGACGGCGATTTATGGACCGCCCGCAAGATGCTCCGTTACGTCTTGAGCCCGATTTACAACCTCGCTTATAGATATTTTCCTATCCCCGACCCGAATGACCTGGCCGGTCTCGCTCACGCAGATTTCGACAAGGTCTTATTCAACACTGTCGCCGACGGCCTTAACGTCATCGAGGCCGTATCTTCTATTTGTCGTCATGTTGGCTGGGACTTCCGCGAGGATTATTCCAACGATGATACGGTCTCTCTTGTTTTCTTTAAGCCCGGTTCGGCCTCCAGCTACAGCCGTTCATCCTCCAGTCAGACCATTCTGCACCACCTCTATTGCCCTCCGGCAGGCGAGAGCATCGCCGCCGCCGTCGCCGCCGGCAGAAAGATATTATGGCACATGGATCTCGCCGAGGACATCGCCGCCGTTATCAATAAGCCCTGGGGCTTCGGCGCCCCGCACCGTTTCGAGTTCACCGCCGAATTGGTCCCCGCCTGGCTCGATTCCCGCCTTGAGCCTGACACGTCAGAAGACAATAGCCGCCTCTTCCTTACCGAGGCCGCTCTGCAGTCTATTACCGATCCGAACTCTTACAGTTATTATAAATACTATCATCCGAGAGGTTCGGCCTTCCTTCGTGATGTCGGCCGCAAATGGGCCTTGAACGAGGCCGGCTCTTACACTGATGCCGATACTTACGACAGGGGCGTTCCCTTTGACTTTGCCGATGTAATTGACGATGAATACATCAAAGATGCCGACTCCGGCAAGAGGCGTTACGCCCCCTTTAACAGGCAGTTATTACCCTGTCTAACGCTCGATAAAGATAGTGTAAATTCCGTAGGTATCAAGGTCGAGTTCAGTTTTGACGGCGGCAAGAACTGGCAGGTAATCACCGCCTCTATCAGCTCTCTCCGTTCCGAGGCCGGTATCTATATCAATGAGGCCAATTTGGCTGAGATGGTCGACCAGGCCGAGGGCAAAATCGAAGGTGGCGCTCTGGATGGTGTCCAGCTCAATTTATGGAGCTCGTTATGTGATGACAAGTTAAGCAATCGAAGTTTCAAAGATGGCAACTGGAAGACCCGCGTCCGTGTCACCGCCTCCGTCCAGCTCGACAGCCGGCTCGGCTTAAAGGCATCGCCCGCCTCTCCCACAGTGGGCTCACCCTTCCATCATTCGCAGTTGTATGATTTCTCCGAGAAATACGGCATCGAGAAGCGCACCACTTCGAGCTCATTTTCCACCAGCTCACTACCCGCCGCTGAGAAGGGCACCGATGAGTGGTTCGATAAGCACTTGGAGGCCATAAGGGATGCCAACCAGGATATGAGTATCAGCGGCGCCTTTACCCTGGAGCGATTGTGGCTGGGCGAGGGCGGAGGCTCGCCCGCCTTCTGTCTGGGCGATGGCATCGAGAAGATTGCCGGCAGGGAGTACCCGTTAAGTATCCAGCTCTCCGGCAGCACTGTCATCTGCCCGGAGATCTGCCAGATAATATACCTGCCCGATAAGCAGAAGATGAAATTAATCACTCGCGATTTACGTTTCGCAGAGGATGTTCTGATATGAGTGCTATTGTAACCATAAGTTTCGTTGTCGGTGTCGGCTATCTGCCCGGCGATTACGCTGTGCTGTTCGGCAATGATGGCAGTGGCGACGTCGACTACAATACCCCGCTGTCGGGCGAGCTTCCTCTGTACCCTAACGGTGCCGGCATTTACGGATTCGGCCGGGCACCCTGGGGCCGCTTTTACTGGGGACGGGCCTTTAGTATGAAGGCCCCCGGCTTCGGCCACCTGCCTTTCGGCCGGTTCCCCTGGGGCTGTGGCTCGGCCGTTGTGCAGGCAACGCACGAGGTATTCGATTGCGGCGATTATAAGTTTGCCTTCGGCTGTTACGACCAGCTTGGCAACGCCCATTCGGGCTCGCCCGAGGAGATCTGTGCCGAGATCCACATCGCCCCGGACTCACCCGAAGGCCTGACTCGAGTCAGTTACAACAAAACTACTGATGTTTTGATATTAGCAGCAGCATGACCTTACAGCCCTGACAGTACGCTCTTTGACAAGTTAATAGTTTACTTGGCTTTAGGAAAGTGCAGCCGTGCACCTAATGCGTTGAGTATGAGCTGTAGATTGGCGGCGGTCATCTCGCTGCGGCCTGACAAATAATTGTCAATCGCCGCAGTTGTTATTTGGTAATTGAGTTCTTTAGCTAGAGCGTAGCCGCTGTTGATTTCGAGTTGTTTCATCCTTTTTTTGAGCTGTTGGCGAAAGTCAATCATTGCCGGCCTCCATATAAGCATCGTAATCGGCTAAAAACTCCTCTACTTCGCTTAGTAACTGCGTCAGGTCCTCCGGCGGCTCATCTATCCAAACAAAGTTGCACAGCGTCTCTCCCCTGCGTGTCTCATATTCGAACGGCGGATTAAGTGCCTCATCGGCTTCAACGAGCTCGGCAATAAATCTGGGCTGGCGGGTATGTACTATATAACTGTGCAGTCCGCCTACATCATCCGCCCAGAGCCATTCCGATGGCGGTGGAATCTTGGTGTCAATTTTCCAGCCGGCCTCGACCGGCAGCAGGCCGGGGATTCGCATAACGAGCGCCTCGTCTCTGCCTTCGGGCAGTTGAAGCGATTCGGCGATTTGCCGCCATTTATCCGGCTGCTTAAAATCGGTTTTTTGAATTTTTACAATCAACATTTTTGCACCCTTTCTTTAAAATGGCTGAAACTCTCATATGGTTCAAGCTCTCTGCCTTCGAATTCTTTCAATGATTCAAAGTCTTGTTGAGTAATTGCGATTTTTTTGGGGTAATAATCATCTGTTTTACAGTCGAGCGCTTCGAATTTAGCTACCGGCTGCCACCGCTTGCGGCCATCTCTGCCGATTTGCCGCTCAAATCCGGCAGAGAAAAAATAACGGGTTACAATCGGCTCTGCCCGCTCAGCCAGTACCTTATGGGCAAGCTCAGTTAAATTGGTGTCGGGATAAAAAAAGTAAGTTCTTCCCATAGTCGAGCCGCTGCCGCCTTTGTAAAACCCGCCGTGATGCCATTCGTCGGCAAAAGGTTTCAATTCTGCGGCAGTGATTTTTTCACCGCTCATTTTTCGCAGCTTTTTCGCCACTTCGCCTGCCGTAAGCAGCCCGTTGGCCGATGCCTCAGCGTGCCTTTCGCTAACATATTTGCCTATTTGTTCTATTGCAAGTGCCATTTTAACTACTCCTTTCAATTTCTCTTTTAACTTTTAACTTCTATTATAATTATACAATTATAATTACACAAGTCAAGTAAATTATTTCAAAATAAGCGAAAACTTTTCAAAATCGCTGTTTTTACCTTAAAAACAAGTTTTCTATGCTAAAAATTTTTCGTTAAAAATTACGCGGGTTATATTCCGGACAATAACTTCTACAATGAGTGCAATTATTACAATCGGCTTTTACGTATCAGCCGGCTACTTACCGGGCGATTATGCCGTTTTGTTCGGTAACGCCGGCTCCGGCGGAATGGCATTGGGCCTGCAACAAGCCGGACTCGATGTAGTGGCAGCTGTTGAAATCAACAAATCCTGCGTTGAGACATTGAAAGCGAATAAGGCAAAAGCGTTTCCGAAAATGGAAATAATCCAAGAGGATATCACAACATTGTCCAGCGACTACCTTTTGAAAAAGGTCGGCCTGGCTAAAGGCCAGCTTGATGTATTGAGCGGCGGTCCGCCCTGCCAGGGATTCACTTTCGCCAGTTCGAGGCGCTCAATAAAAGACCCTCGCTCAGGCATGGGGCCTGCGTGCGATGTAATACACCGATTCGGTCGCTTGAGGAGTCGTCAGAACACTGGGAAACTGAACTTAAAAAATCAGAGAACAAATTTGGGTATAAAAATGAAAATGCCGTTTTTGCCGGTGCATATAATAAGAAGCCGCCGGCTCAAAAAGATTAAAGATGAGGCATTCGCCGAAGGCAAGATTAGTAATAAGAAGCTTATCTGCGACCTGCTCGATACGAATAATCAGCTCACCGGCGATGTAAAGATGCTCTCCGGCGGCAAGACCCCTCATCTAAAACGCAGAAAAACCCGCAGAAAAACTCGCCTTAAAGCGAGCTGAAATACCCGCCGTTTTTCGGCGGCTTTTGAGGGCCTGCCGGGGCGAATACCAACCCGCCCCGTTGTTGCAGGCTGGACATTTTATTGTCGCAACCCCGTATGGGGCGTAGCTGGTCTTTGAAAATTTCATCGAAAACCGGCCGAGAATTTTACGGCCAAAAATAAATTACTCCCAAAACGATGTCCGTTCGGATGTCCGAATGTCCGGTTATGATGTCCGCTCCGCCGGCTTATTTTGAATATTCGATTTCCGCCTGGGGCTGGTTTGGTGCTGTTTTGAACGGGTATTAAACATCTTCTAAGTTCTGTTTAATTTGTGCCACCTTGGGCCAACGTCGGCGGCCTGGTGGCCTGTTTGTGCCACTTACGAAGGCTCTACTTGAAATCACCCACTCCCGTAATAATCCGCTCTATCTGCTTAAAAACCGCCTAATCCCGCACAATCCCGTCTAATCCCGCCCATGTCCGCCTTATGCCACTTCCCCTTAGTTTTTACACTAGGTGTACTTGAGTACTATCAAAATTGGGCATGGCTTTCTTTTGAATCGGAAATGAAACAGTCAATTTATGATGAACTGGAAGCATGTTTTATAAGTGTGAAACATAAACCTATATGCCAAGAGATTGCAAGGGAAATTGAGACTTTAAAAGGTGGCAGTCATGAGTGATAATAATTTATCAAAGGATACTATACAACGATTGGCATTCATTAAGTATCTGCTGAATGTTGCTGTAGGCCAGTCCCGTCAACCGGAACCTTTGGCAGCAGCAGCAATTCTGACATTCCATGATAGCATTGAGTTCTTTTTGCAATTGGCCTGTGAACATTTGAATGCCCCCACCAAAACAAATACTTCCTTCATGGAATATTGGGAAATATTGAAACCTAAAATCTCGGGGGATGGGCCGACACAAAAAGAGGCCATGAAACGGTTAAACAAATCAAGGGTGAGCTTAAAACATCATGGCATACTTCCTACAAAACTGGACGTTGAAGCATATCGTGCAAGTGTAAGGAATTTCTTTGAGGATAATACGTCTTTGGTCTTTGGCGTTGAGCTTGAAAATATATCTATGGTTAATCTTGTTAGATACGAAGCGGTGAAGACAAGACTGGAACAGGCAAAAGTATTTAAGGAAGATAGTGAACTCGAAAAAGCTATGGTCGAAATCGCTATTGCTTTTAAACAGCTTGTCGATTGCTATGAAACTCCCAAGCAGCACAAGTATGGGAGTTCTCCGTTTTCCTTTAAAGGAGAGAGCGTGTTTATCGATACCGATTATATGGGAAGTCACTTTGAGGAGGTAGTTTGTTATGTAGACGATTCACTCGCATGCATGCAAGATGCAATTAAGATTCTTAGCTTTGGTTTAGATTATAGAAAATATGCTAGATTTCAACTTTTGATTCCAGAGGTTTTCCAAAGGAGGGGTAATGAAGGGTATGGTCACAGAATCACGAGAGAAGGTGGAGCCTCTATTGAAGATTATAAATTTTGTCATAATTTTGTCATAGAAAGCGCTCTTCATCTCCAAGGCTTTGACTTTGATACAAAAAGCTAATCAATTCCTTGTGCCCTTTGTGGCTAATTTAACTTTTAATAATCAATCATCATTAAGCTATTGAATTAATCTATCCGCTGTTGCTCTCCGTTCGCGTTCCGTCTTCGCTAAAGCTACGCTGCGACAAGTTGGCTGCAATTATACGAATTTGTCGATTTGCGTCAAGGCAGAATTTCATTATTAGATTTTACAATATTTGCGGGTTTGGGTTTCGTATAGTCACAGAGGTCGCTGTGGGAAATTGGAAGCAGGCGGGATATGATTTTAGTTGTTTGTCGAGGGTGTTTTCGCGGCAGGCGCTTCCCACAGGATTAGTCCGAGTTCATAAGGGTTGGCCAAATCATCGTGCTTTGGGAGGATTCGGACGGCAAGACCCTGTCGTCCGGATGCTTTGCAGGGCATAAGAGCAGTAAACCAATGCTGCCTATCGCCATCTGCAGATTCTTTATAATCCATCCTAACGGTCAATCCATCCCTGATATTTCCCCAGGCATCGACGGGGCCGTGATAAAGCTGGACGGAGATACATTCCGGTTCAAGGCCGCCGAGCTTAACCAAAGCGTCGACTGTCAGTTCTGAGCCGACTTTAAGCTGAGGTTGTTTTGGGTCCAGTTGGCCATCGCCATTTCCATTGTTAAGATGAATCTGAACATCTTTAATTGCCAGCTCGGGCCAGGCCTTTCGCATATTGGATTTCCAGGCTGAGAGCTCTTTTGCCCTGCGCATAGCCTCGCCGGTCAAATATCGCCATCTGGCATCGGCTGGTTTGTAAGCCTTACTGGTATATTCGGCCACCATTCTGTGCGTGTTGAACTTTGGTGCAATCCATGCGAGAGAATTTTTTACTCTTTTTATCCAGGCCCTGGGCAGATTGTCGGCGGAACGGGTGTAAAACAAAGGAATAACCTCGTTTTCGAGTATGTTGTATATTGCCTGAGATTCGACCATATCCTGGTAGGCGGGGTCATCATAGTTTTCGCCCGAGCCGATGGCCCAACCTGCTTCAGGTTTGTAGCCTTCGCACCACCAGCCATCCAAAGTGCTGAAATTCAGAGCACCATTAACCGCTGCTTTCATTCCGCTTGTGCCGCTTGCCTCCATCGGCCTTCTGGGATTATTGAGCCAAACGTCAACGCCGCTTACCAAATTTCGGGCCACATTAATATCATAGTCTTCGAGAAAAACTATTCGCCGTCTTACATTATACTGATTTGCAAAGTGAATAATCTGGCGAATAATCTCCTTGCCCTGGGCATCTCTTGGGTGAGCCTTGCCGGCAAAAATAATCTGTACAGGGCGGTCGGGGTTGTTGAGCAAATTTAAAAGGCGTTTTGGGTTCTTGAGCAGGAGGTTTCCCCTTTTATAAGTTGCAAACCTTCTGGCAAAGCCGATTGTCAGGGCCTCAGGGTCAAGAACCTCATCAGCCCAGTTCAATTCGCTGTGGTAGGTGCCTCTTCGTTGAATCTGAGCTTTAAGTCTGTTTCGTGCGAATGCCACTAAATGTTCTTTGCAGCGTTGATGAATCCGCCAGAATTCTTCATCAGGAACCTGTTCGATATTATTCCAAATTGACCTATTTACCGTTTCATCAGCCCAATCGGGGCCAAGGTACCTCTCATATAGTGAATTCATTTCGTCTGAAATCCAGCTTTTGATATGTACTCCGTTTGTAATCGATGTGATAGGGACTTCATTGACAGGCAGATTCGGCCAAAGGACGGACCACATTTTTTTTGAGACCTGGCCGTGTAGTTTACTGACCCCATTTGCACAACTGCTGAGCCTTAAGGCAAGAATCGTCATCTTAAACGATTCATTATCATTTTCCGGACTAAGTCTTCCCAATGCGAGAAAGTCTTTTTTGCTTATTTGAAGTTCAGGAAAATAAGTGCCAAAATATTTTTCCATTAATGTCGGCGAAAACTCATCGAGGCCGGCACTTACGGGCGTATGAGTGGTAAAAACATTTCCCGATTTCGTAGCTTCGAGTGCTTCGTCAAAAGTCATACCATTGTCGGTTTGCAACTTCCTGATTCTTTCGAGTGCCATAAAAGCGGCATGGCCTTCATTGATGTGACAAACAGTTGGTTCAATACCCATTGCATAAAGGGCCCGTAAGCCGCCGATACCGAGCATAATCTCCTGGCGTATTCTCATCTCGCGGTCGCCGCCATAAAGATTGGCGGTGATAGTGCGGTCCTGTGGAGAATTGGCGGGCAGATTGGTATCCAGCAGATAGAGTTTGACCCTGCCGACAGAAACGGACCATATTTGAGCATAAACGGGGCCTGATGGATATTGAACGCTGATAGTCAGGGGCTGGCCATCCTCGTTTCTGAGAAGCTCGACCGGCATATTGTAGAAATCATTCTCGACATAGACTTCCTGCTGCCAGCCGTCAATGTTCAAATATTGACGGAAATAGCCCTTTTGATACAGGAGCCCAACGCCCACTAACGGTACTCCGAGGTCTGAGGCGCTTTTTAAGTGGTCACCTGCCAAGAGGCCTAAGCCGCCGGCATAAACAGGCAGGCATTCGTGGATTCCAAATTCGGCACAAAAATATGCAATAATCGGGCTGGCGGACTCTGAAGAAATCTTCTCAAACCATGTCGAGGCAGCCAGGTAAGATTTGAGTTTTTCAACAGCCCGGTGCAGTTCAGACAAAAAGCCCTGGTTTTCCGCTAATGCCACCAATTTTTCCTGCGAGACAGTGCCAAGGAGCCTGGCGGGATTATGGCCACAAGCGGCCCATAAACTGGCGTCGATTCTTTTAAAAAGGTCTTCAAACTCCAGGTTCCACGCCCAAAACATATTTTTGGCGATGAACTCCAGAGGCTTCAAAGAATCCGGCAGCGCCGGCAGAACCATAAAGCTGTGGACATTCGGCATTTTTGCCTCTTTGCAAGTTCTTCCGTAAGAGATATTAATAATTTAGGCCCAAAAAGAAGCTATTCCTTGTCAGCCTTTATTTAATCGACAAATCAACGAACCGGCTTAAACCCAAAAAAAGCGGATGCCGAGTTTGTGAGATTTTGATAGTCCGATATTATCGGGCCTGTGCGCTGTTTTGAAAAATATTTTGTGGTATGTGAGCACAGCAAGTAATGACTGCGCAAGAAAAAGGCCTGCCGAAGCAGACCTTTTATTTCCTGCAGAACTTTCCTCCGCTGGTGCGGTAAGAAAGCATTTGAAGAAAACCCATTATTTCCAGGTGGGCAATCGTTGCTTGTGTCCAAAAGTCCTATCGGGTAGGCATTTCCGGCTCGCCAAGGTCTGATTTCCCTGATAAGGGTTTATCGGTTTTTTCAAATCAAACAATCTTTACCAACACCGCAGGGGTCATCCTGCAATATTCTTTATAACAAATCCCGAGGCAAAAGTCAATGAAAATACCTGTAGAACAAGATTTCTAACCAGCAACCTTCCCAGCAATCTTCAACTGGGCCTCTATATATCGATTTTCGGCCTTTGGGCCGCTTTTTCTAAAGTAAATTTTCAGGATTAAGGGCGGTTTGGGTGCTTTTGCCGATAACAGGTAGAATTTGTGTACAGGGCTGAAATTGCATTTTGAGCAGACTTATTGCAGTGACCTTGTGAAATACGTAAGGCTAAACCAGTCCACTTGGATTTGGTTAATTATTGCGTAGAACTTTAATCAGTTTCTTCTATTCTCTCGACCAAACTACTGCATCCAATTCCATATTTGTCCGGTCCTCTTTTAACAAGGAAAAAAATTACAGTCTGCTCACTTTCTATGTTGCCTATAAATCTTTCCCTTTTGGCATCTTCAAAAAATTCTCTTTCCACATCTCCATCGAAACAATATGTTTTATCCAATAACGAAGAAGGATATTCTTTTATAAGTTCTCTGAGTCTTTGCCTTGAAATATGAATTCCTCCCGTCAATTGACGGATTTGGCCATCTGCATCCTGTTTTATCCAGAATTCTTTCCCTCTTTCAGTTTTCTGAATATAAACACCACCTTTTTTTGTAAAATATTTTTTTTCCATAAAGACTAATATACCTGTCTCTACTGCAAATTCCGTCCTTGCTTATTAACAAACTCTTACGCCAAGACCAACAATTAACATTCTATCTCAATTTACTGCTTTTTGACAAGGGGAATATGATGAACTTGCGGTTGTGATGAGTAAGGGCATTGTTTGGCTGTAGCTGAAAAATTTACCTGCAAAGTACCAATGCGCCCGGGTGATTCTGCGTTTTGTTGGTCGCGCATAGCGGCAGGTTGGGGAAAGTATCAAAAAACTTGCATATAGCAATGCAGTCCGCTATAATCCCGCCACCGTTATTTAAGGAAAACAGTTATGGCCGAAAGCCGGGGCAGTACCGACAGAATCATCCGCAGGGGGGTTTATCCAGAGCTTACGCCGACCGTTGTTTTTGTAGGTTACGTAATAGGGGCGGTCCTTACCTTGAGTATGGGATATGCGTGTTTGATTCTCGGTTTTTCGCATGAGGGTTCGGAGCTGGCGGCGATATTGGGCTTTGGTGTTCTTCGCGGGATTATGGGGCGACGCAGCATCATCGAAAACAATATCAATCAAACTATTGCCAGTGCTGTTAACGGAGCTTCGGCGGGTATGATGTTTAGTGTTCCAGCCCTTTTTATTCTGGGTCAGACAGATTTCAACCCTGTCCTGATGGTTTTTTCGTGTATTGCCGGCGGGATTTTGGGCATTGCATTTATCATACCGCTTCGAAAACATATGATAGATTTTGAACGGCTGACGTATCCGGGCGGGGTTGCCGTTGCGACTGTGCTTAAATCACCGGGCGCCGGCGTAAGAAAAGCCATACTGCTGCTCTGTGGGGCAGCGGCAAGCGGCACAGCTTACTTTATAACCGAAGTTAGTGGCTGTAACAGTTGGGACCTTGGTAGTTTAATCGGAATGCCCGATTATATGAACGGTATATGGTTCCTGTCGCTGCTGACAATCGGGGTGGGGTTCATTGCGGGCCGGGGAGGAACTTACTTTATAATCGGCGGCTTCGTGTGCTACTGGATTTTATCGCCGTTGCTGAAGATTATGGGGCTGCTACCGACTGCTGAAACGCTAAGTGGGCTTGGGGCGAGTATGCCAAACTATCTGCGTGTAAATTTATTCAGGCCTGTCGGTATCGGTATGCTCGTCGGGGGGGCACTAACCGGTATTGCGTTAGCATTTCCGCTTATAGCAAGCGCGGTTCGCAGTATGCAGCAGGCGGCAAAATCAAAAACGGCCCACTCGAAAGACGAAATGCCGATTCAAATTCTGTATGTAGGCATTGCTGGTGCGGCGATACTGCTTTTTGTAACGGCCATTCTGTCGGTAAAAGAAATGGGTATCATCAGAGGTGGTCTGATGGCGCTTTTCGGGACATTCTGGATTTGGGTGGCAGGGGTTATCCTGTCGGAGTGTATCGGGCGGACCAACTGGTCGCCTCTGAGCGGAATGACACTGATTGCCGTAACGGTGCTGGTTGTTATCTCCAGCGGACTTGGTGATAAGGCATCGATAATTTCCTCGGTACTGGTAGGGGCGGCGACGTGTGTGGCAATGGCACAGGCATGCGACCTTATGCTGGATATGAAAACCGGCTATCTGGTGGGTGCATCACCGAAAATGCAAGGATTCGGGCAATTTTTGGGCACGTGGCTTGGGCCGGCCCTGATTATGGGACTGATATTTGTCCTGCACAAGGCCTATGGTCTTGGCAGCGAACGTCTTCCGGCTCCGCAGGGCCAAGCGCTTGCGAGTATGATAAAGGGAATCTTAGGAGGTGATGTGCCATTAGAGAAATATATTTCCGGGGCGGGACTCGGGGTGCTGCTCAGCGCCAGCGGTGTCGGCGGGCTTGGTATCCTTGTCGGATTAGGGTTTTATCTGCCATTTAGAATCGTCCTTACATATAGTATCGGCACAGTGCTTCGTATTGTTGTGGACTGGAAAATGGGGCGGCGGTTCAGTGAAGAGGTCGGTATCCCCGTTGCAGCCGGCTTTATTATCGGAGAGGCAATGGTGGGCGTCGGTTTTGCGCTGTATTATGTCTTCGCCGGACTGAGTAAATAAAAAGGAACTGTTATGAAACAAGCTGGTTATTTAATGATAGTCATAGGGTTCATAGCCGGCGCTTTGCTTTCTGTGGTGGATGAATTGGAGGTGCAGTGGGGCTATTTTATTTGTGCGTTAATTGTTGGCGCTATCGGGGTTGTGCTGGTACAATCAGGCAAACGTCAGCATACGAAATCAGAAGAAAAACTAACTTCAAATATACAAAATATCCAGGCCAGTCTTAGCCGGATTACTGAGAACATAACACAGCTTAATGCAGCGAAGGATTCGGTAGATACATACGATATGCGCTACCGTATCGATGAGCTGTTCGGCGATGATTTGGCAATCTTTGTCCAGGCCAGAGAGAGCATCAGTCATTTGTACGGCCTGCAGGCATACGCGGATGTGATGAGTTATTTCGCATCCGGCGAGCGGTATCTGAATCGGATATGGTCGGCTTCGGCTGACGGTTATATCGATGAGGTGAACACTTATCTGGACAGGGCCCAGAAACAATTCGCCGATGCTCTTTCGAAGGTGCGCCAGTTGACTACTCAATAAACCGATAGTATAGGGCCTATGGAATGGATTTAGAGATTGATGATATGTTTGAATTGACGGACATCCACGAAATCAGTTGATTTTTGCGCTACAACGGTGTAGTTTATGAAAGAAAAGTATGGTTGATATAGAAAAAAACAACCCAGAGATTGAATAGGTATAGCGGTAAAGGAAATACGAAATGTTCACACAACAAGGTATCCTGAAACAGCTGAATCAGAAGGCAGAAGAATTAAAACAGAACTTTTCCGTCCGCAGCATAGGTCTTTTTGGCTCATTGGCCCGCAATGAGGCTGACAGAGAAAGTGATGTTGATATTCTGGTCGATTTTGTCGAGCCAACATTTGACCATTATATGGATTTGAAATTTTATCTGGAGGGACTGTTCGACAGACCGGTCGATCTGGTGACTGCTGATACCGTCAAGCCTCGTCTTAAACCCCTTATTGACAGGGAAGTAATTTATGCCAAGGGACTATAAACAACAGCTCGACGACATACTACAAGCAATAACTTTTATTCGAGAATACGTTAAGGATATGGACTATAAGGCTTTTGAAGCCGACAGAAAAACCCAGCATGCTGTTATCCGCAATCTTGAAGTCATCGGCGAAGCTGCCCGGTCTATGCCTGACGAAGTTAAGGACAATGCTGCGGAAATAGAATGGTACAAAATTATAGCCTTGCGGAATATTCTTATTCACGAATATTTTGGTGTTAATCTAAAAATCATCTGGGATGTTGTCCAGAACAAGCTCGGTGCATTGGAAAGCACCTGCCGGAAATTGCTTTAGTCCTTATAGTACAGTATTGTGCTGAAATCAAAAAGGCAGGCGAAGGGATTATAATCATTACCGGCCGCACAGCAGCTTGAATTATACAGCCCCGGCAGCATTCGCGGCGAAGTGTCTTGAGCAAGGCTCCGCTACGCTCCGTTTTCCTCAAGACAAGGAGAATATGTGCGATATACTCTCATAACAACTGTTACTAAAAATAGGGGCACTCCAGTTATATCGACGAGGTTAACACTTATCTGGACAGGGCTCAGAAACAATTTGCCGATGCCCTTTCAAAGGTGCGCCGGTTGACTACTCAGTGAGCTGGTGGTATATTGCTTGGCTGTATATGTTAAGTTAATTTTTAATAAAGGAGCAAGCTATGAAACTTTTGTCAAAATTCAAAATCGTTTTCCTGATACAATTAGTGACAATTCTGATAGCGATGCCGCTTTTAGCTGCTGATGGGGGTCTAACTGCCCAAATGATTGATAAAATTCGCATCTCTTTCGAAATGGACACTCACACAAGGGCAATGTACAACGCTATCACAAACAATGATATTGCCGGGCTGGCTCTGAATCGGGACATAGTAAGGCGGCATAATGAGCTTTTCAGCCATAAAATCAAGACCAAGGATATAACCAACCAGAAATTAAGCGGGCGATGCTGGATTTTTGCGGCACTCAACATGATAAGGCCGGAAGTGATTGAAAAATATAACCTCGAAAGCTTTGAATTTTCACAAAATTACATAGCTTTCTGGGACAAGATGGAAAAAGCAAATACCTTCCTTGAGCGAATAATTGAATTTCGAGACAGGGACCCTTTCGAGCGAGAGATGGTAATGGTACTTCGGTCGCCGCTGCCGGACGGTGGATACTGGGAAAACAGCGTTGACCTGATAAAAAAATACGGAGTCGTGCCAAAAGAGATAATGCCTGAGACAAACAGCTCCGGTGGAACAAAGCTGATGAACAAAGTCATCAGCCAAAAGCTACGGGCAGATGCGGTAAAACTTCGTGAAATGAACAAGAAAAACAAGACGATTAAGCAGATGCGTGCTGAAAAAGAGAAGATGATGGCTGAGGTTTACAGGATGCTTGTTATGAATCTGGGTGAGCCACCGAGCGAATTTAAGTGGCGGTATGAAGATGCAAATTCTCTTGTCAGCGAGATGAAAACTTATACGCCGAAAAGTTTTCTCGAAGATTTTGTAAAAACAGATGTCGCCGAATATGTAAATATTTTTAACGACACAATAAGAGATTACGGCCAACACTGCCAAATAAGGATGTCACGAAATGTGTATGACGGACAAGATATACATTATGCCAACGTTGACATAGAGACGCTTAAAAATATAGCTATGAAGTCGATACTCGATGAGGCGCCGGTTATGTTCGCAGCAGATGTGGGTTACGATATGAGCAGGAAAACAGGGATAATGGAAAATGGGCTGTACGATTTTGACTCTGTTTACCAAATAGATATGGAGATGAGTAAAGCCGAGCGTGCGCTGTACCGCAACAGCGTAAGAGGGCATGGAATGGTCTTTACGGGTGTTGACGTCCAAAATGGGAAACCTCTCAAGTGGCTGGTTGAAAACAGTTGGGGAGATAAAAAGGGGAGCGATGGATACTGGGCGTGTTACGACGAATGGTTCAACATTCACGTGTATAACATTATTGTGAAAAAGAAGTATGTTCCCGAAGGAATTCTGAAGATTTTTGAAAAGCCGGCCAAGATATTGGAACCATGGGACCCGATGTTGTAACAAAGGTGGTTTTTGGGTTTTTTAATCGGCAGGGACACATCTGCCTTCGGCCCAGGCGAGCAGCTCCTGAACGCTTTCGGCCATCGTGACCGACAGGGGCGGCGAAGTTCTCAGAGCGGAAAGTATTCGATTAGTATCGAGGTCGGCTTTGTCTGCATAAGCCTCGTGCAGGGCGGATATGACGGCCTGTTCGATTTCAGCACCGCTGTAACCTACGGAAGCCTTAGCCAGGGCATCCAAATCAAATTTCTGCGGGTTGCGCTGACGTTTTTTGAGGTGAATTGCAAAAATCTGACTTCTCGTTTCAGGGTCGGGCAGGTTAACAAAGAATATTTCATCGAAGCGGCCTTTGCGAAGCAGTTCCGGAGGTAAGGCCTCGATGTCGTTGGCTGTAGCCACGACAAAAACCGGTGCCTCGTGCTCCTGCATCCAGGTCAGTAGTGTTCCAAACATTCTTTTTGACAGGCCTCCGTCGGTACTCTGACTGGCAGCGGAGGCAAAGGCCTTTTCAATTTCATCAATCCATAAGATTACGGGAGACATCATTTCCGTCTGCAGAAGTGCCTGGCGAAGATTGCGTTCGGATTCGCCTATATAGCTGTTGTATAAAGCGCCCGGATCCAATCTCAAGAGAGGCTGCTGCCAGGCGGTAGCAATAGCTTTTGCGCAGAGACTTTTTCCTGCGCCCTGGACGCCGAGCATAAGCACGCCTTTCGGGGCTTTCAGGCCGAACTTTTCGGCGTCGGAAGTAAATGCATTCTTTCTATTTTCCAGCCACTTTTTCAGTCGTCTCATTCCGCCTATTTCACTGAGGTCGAGCGGTGTCCGGATATATTCAAGTAACCCGCCTCGCTGAACCATCCGGCGTTTACTAGCAATAACAATGTTTATGTCATTGTCATCAAAGCGACTATCTTTTGCGACGGTATCAATAATAATTCGCTCGGCCTGACGGCGGGTCAGACCACGAAGATTGCGAACGATTGTATCCAGACCTTTGTTTGAAATGCCTATTTCGATGGGTTTTTTGCGGTGGAACTGCAGCAGAGTTGCGCGGATAATATCTTTCAATTCCTTTTGGTCGGGAAAAGAGATTTCAAAAGGCCTGACATAGGATTTTATAACCTCTGGCAGTTTGTCCTTACTGTCGATTAGTACGAGAGTACTGTCGTTTTCATCGAAGCGGTCGATGATGTCACGCATAATTCTCAGTGTTTTGGCGTTTCTAAGATATTCGGCGACGTCGAAAGTAACGCAAATTGAGCCCGGTCTTGAAGCGGCCAGATTGGTAAGGCCGGCATCGGGTTTATCAGTATCGGCTATTCCGGGGCCGTCTTCCAGTAATCCAAGGCCGTTCCTGACACCTTCGGCGACAGACCATATCCACATATCACGTTCCAAATTCTTAGCCGCATTGCGCACGATGTGAAGTGCGTATCTTTCTTCATGGGTGGCGATAGATACGCAGCAATAACCGCTCTTGATAAGCTGTTCAAAATGCTCAAAATCGTCCATTCGAAAATGCCCAACGCCTTAAAACAATCAAGACTGTTTAAGAAGCAAACAATTCATTGCAATAACGGCAGATATCAGTACTGCCGGTTCCAGGCAACAACAGTCGAGTCAATCTCTTTATACGGTTCTTAGTTGAGCTGCAGTGTCTTTGGCAAGTTCTGCTACAATGTCGTCCTCAAAACCATCAACGGTATCGTGGGTCAAAGTGCCGTCCTCATCTCTGAAACACAAAGAAAGAGTGACGCTTTTTTTGCCGGATGGTATGCCTTTACCGCGATATATCCCGACAAACTGAACTTGTTCCAATTGCTCAGGTGCCTTTTTGTTTACCGCCTTGACGATGTCAGCCCACGTGATATTTTCATCAACAATAATAGAGAGGTCTCGCTCTATTGCGGGAAACTTTGGAATAGGCCTGACTTTTATCGGCCCTTTCTTCAGGTTCGTAAGCAACTCAAAATCCAGTTCAGCAGCACAAGGGACAACGTCCTTAAAGTCAAATTTGTCCCTTACTTTTTTAGAGACAACGCCGGCGGTTCCTAAAACTTCGCCGTTTACCAGGATTTGGGCGCCGACTTCGGCCCAGAGCAAATCAGCGGGAGCAAAAACTGCTTGAGCATTTCTGTCGATGCTCTTTATCAATCCCTCAACCACACCCCGCAAGTCCCTGAAGTCGCTGTCACAAACAATCGCCAGTTTTGTTTTTTCAGTCGGCAAAGCATCGGCTTTAGGTGTTGGGACAAAGGTGTCTGCAATTTCAAATATTCTGCACGGTGTATTTTTGGCGTTGATGTTGGTTTTGAGAACGCCGAGCAGAGAGGCCATAAGCGTTTGCCTGAGCAAATTGTCACTTTTTCTGGACACATCCTTTACAGCTAAATGCTCTTTAGTGTCAGCATCTGTAAAAAGCTGTGCTACAGAATTATCAACAAAAGTTACATTAATTGTTTCGTAGAAACCACAGCCATTAAGGTAGGACCCGATAGCTTCGGCAGATTTTTGACGAGCATCAACAGGAGTAACTTCTATGCTAATCTTACTTTCTGTAGGTATCTGACCATAGCCATAGACACGAGCGACCTCCTCAATCAGGTCGACCTCGCGGTTGATGTCACTTCTCCACGACGGCACTGAGCAAACAAGCAGTTCATCTTTGCGTTGTGGCTGGAAACTTAACCTTGAGAAAATCTTTACCGCTTCATCGGACGGCACTTCGATGCCAAGCAGCTTGTTCAAACGTGAAAGCCGCATCGTCACCTTTTTCTGCTTTTTTTTGGCCGGATAGACATCAACCACGCCTTTAGTAACTTTACCGCCGGCAAGCTGAGTAATCAATTGTGCTGTACGCTTTGAGGCCCAGTCTATTTTTTCAATATCAACAATCCGTTCGAACCTAAAAGACGCATCCGAAGGTAAAGTGAGTCTGCGTGAGGTTGTCCGGACACTTACCGGTTCAAAATATGCATCTTCCAGAAGAATTGCGGTTGTCTGCTCATTCACTTCGGTATCGGCGCCTCCCATAATGCCTGCTATAGCAACGGGCCTTTCAGCATCGGCAATAATCAGCATATCAGGAGCAAGCTCACATTTTGTGCCGTCAATACTGACTAAAGTTTCTCCTGCAAGGGCCTTTCTGACGATTATTTTTCCCTGTGCTATTTTTTCATAATCGAAGGCGTGCGGCGGCTGGCCGGTCTCTAACATTGCATAGTTGGTTGCATCAACTACATTGTTGACGCTTCGCATGCCAACCGCTTCGAGTCTTTTTGTTAGCCAATCCGGTGACGGGCCGACTTTAACGCCCTCGATAATCCGGGCGGTATATCGGCCGCATAAATCCGGCTCGGCAATCTCAACAGCGGCAAGGCTGCTAACATCTATTTTAGATTCGTCCAGCTCAACGCCCGGTACCTTCAATTCGATGCCCATCACCGCTGCCAATTCACGGGCAATTCCGATGTGTGAGAGGCAATCGCCGCGATTACTGCTTACCTCAATATCGATTACGCAATAATCGTCTAGATGCTCTATGCCTTCACAGGGGAACCCTAAATCGCTCAAAATGTCCGCAATCTGTTCCGCAGAATGCCCTGCTTCAATATAGTCATTCAGCCAGTTTAATGAAATTTTCATAATGCAAGCACCGAAAAAACTTCTTAAATCCGACAATAACTTACCTTCCAGCAAAGGCTATGTCAATGATTTTGAATTTGTATTTGAGAGTAAATTGGCTGAAAACTTGATAAACCGGCACGCCTTGTCGCAGCCTTTGGTCATTCTGACGGAGTAATATTGGGATGTGTGAACTCGGCCGGCTCACTGGTATATTACACGATATACAGAGCTATCTATCGAGCAGTTCAATGATTCAGCTGAAGCCAGTCGGCCGCCAGAATTTGGAAGTCGAGGAAGTTGACTTTACAATCATCACTCAAATCACCGGCTGGACTTTCAGTGCAGATAAATCCCGATGGCTCACACGGCTCGGAACCTTGATAAAGCAGGTCAACATCATTAGGAGTCAATACATAGTCATACAGGCGAACATCGTCAATTCGGCCGTCCCATCCCCTGTGGTCGTAGGAGCTGTGAAGCCGTCCGCCGATTACAAACGTACCAGTATGGACATTAAGCAAACCCGATGGTGTATCACTGCCGGAATCCTGGCCGTCAATGTATATTATTCTTTCCGATGAATTTGAATCATACGTTACTGCAACATGATGCCAACTGCCGTCATTTACAGTTGCGCTCGAAGAAAGAGCGGTATCACTCAATCCGCCCATATAGGTTCGCATTGCATCGGTCGAACTGCTTCTTGTCAACTGATAGGTGCTGCCCTTGCTGAGCAAATACTGATTGTCCACGTGGAAGGTATCGACCTTGAGCCAGACTGCAATTGATATCCGGGTTCTTATGTCCGCCCAGTCGCCGGCTCCGCCGCAGTCAACAACACTGTTGATGGTATGGCTGGCCGGATTGTTTACGTCCAGCACATTGTTGCCCCTGTCGGCATCATACACAATACTGACGCTGGTATTTGCGTCACCGGGCGTGAGTGCGCCGTGATGGCCGTTGCCGCTGCTGTCGTTGAGTGTGCCGTCATCAAAATTCCAACGGCCAATAAGCTGCCCGGCCAGCTGCTGGAGATTGTTCACAAGCCAATTGTCCACAAGGACTTTTAAGTTCTTATATTCAACTATGCCATCATCAAGGTCAACGTATTTAAAGTCTGTGATAGAGACACCGTCATCATCTGTTACTGTGCAGGAAACAAGATATATTCCTTCATATGTATATGTGTGCGACGGTGTGTAATCCTGCGTTGCCGTAGAGCCATCACCAAAATTCCATTCTATGTCCTGTATCGTGCCGTCGGAATCGTTTGCATCTAATATAAAGTCAATCATATAACCATCCGGCAAAACGGTAATGGAGACCTCAGGCGCATTGTTGTCATACTGAACATTGTCAAGGCAGTAAAGCAGGCTATAGGCGTCATCGGCCATTTGGTGTTCAACACGGTTTGCATCTTCAAGGGGCGGAGCGCCAATGGAGCGCCACACCGGCAACAACTCGTTCATAACCACATCAAACATATGGGCTTCGGCGGGAATAACACTTTCCTGCGTGGTCATTTCATTTCCGGCGCCATATAAAGACAGTGCACGGACATACAAATCACCGCTGGCCAGAGGCGCGGGAATGTTGGAAACCATCACCCATGTCGGTACGGCAATTGCGTAATTGGCATTGCCACAAAGAAACCACATAGTTGATAATGCGGGGTCTTCATCTGGCAGGACGCCATGCACAGCTATAAATGACCTGTTTGTACTTCGGCAAATGTCGTTGTAATCTCGGCCAGGCCCGTAACGAGCATATTCAAAGCCCATATTCGGCTCGGCATTTCCTTGCGTAACCGTTTCTACAGAAAGCTCACAAGCATCAGCTAATCCGTTTATGTTGTATGTGCCACTTTCATATCGACCTCCAATGCTCAAGTCATCGGTGCCATCAGGGTGATTGTGAAACTCGTTTGCCCGAACGACAAGGCCGAGAAGACCCTGTGCCTCGCGGTTAGGGTCCATAGTGTCATATTCCAACCACCAACTATCCTTATTAAGTTCAAACAAGCTGGCATTTCCCGCCGCGTCAATAAAGGGCAAATTACCTCCTACAGTGGTAATACCGGAAAAATAAGTTCTGATTTGGTCCATAGTATTAAAGTTTCTAAAAATATATTGCATAACCTCACTGGTATTTCCGCCGCCCACTACTGCATTTCCGGTGCAGACGCCGGATTCGCTCAGACCCATAAATATACTGCCCCCCTCGGTGCGTACACCGATGAAATCGTATGGTTCGCCGGGAGAGCATACAAGCTGCTGGCGCCCATCACTTGTATCACGCATCTTCCACATCATAGGGCGACCATCTATGGTTGCGCTTCCGTTGGCACAACCAACGGTACAGGCACTGCTCTGTATTGGCACAATAAACAAGGACAACGCAACAACCAAAGAAAATAGTGCTGTTAAGAGGTGATTTTTCCCTTTCTTGTAACCTATCATCCTCACTTCCAATCATTTAAGTACTATCTATGGATTATAGCGGTTTTAGCGGGCAAAGTCAACAAGGAAATGCTTAAATAATGGAATGGCCTGTTTTTGCAGGACTCTGGGCTGTAAATAAATTGATGTATGGGATTGGAATATAATAAATTAAAGATTTGTTTATTGTCCCTGGGTTTTATCGTAGCTGTTGAATTGTCGCGTATGAATTCGGGTACTTCCATTTTATTCTTTATCGTTTTTAATTGCATACTTCACTGACAACCATTGCTGGTTCCTTGATAAAAGTCATTATTTCTCTCTGTCTATCCACTCGGCCGAGATACTTTTGAAATTTAAATCCCTCGAATGCTTTTTCAAGATAATCGATTAGTTCCTGGCTACAATTAAAGTCCCATCCGCTTGCCCGCACCCATTGACCCTGGACAGGTTTTGCCCCATGTTCTTGCAGCGAACATTCCAATATGATTCTGTTACATTTTTTCGCTATATTTTCTGTTGCCTGCTGAAAATTTGCCACATGATGAATTA
>Ga0180431_10002241_pt1 | contig 26182 bp, 21 predicted proteins | sample SS_ome_11_FD_132459 | JGI IMG/M metagenome (GOLD analysis project Ga0180431, IMG submission 132459) | Hypersaline lake sediment archaeal communities from the Salton Sea, California, USA - SS_1_MS_1 metaG | ecosystem: Environmental > Aquatic > Non-marine Saline and Alkaline > Hypersaline >... | reverse complement strand
CCTCCTCTCTGAGCTATTATTGCTGATATTATATCAGATAACTGCCCAGATAGGAAGCCCCACCCCTCGCTAACATCCTTATGTCAGTTCAGACGGACCCCACCCCAAACCGCTACGACGCCGACTCGTGACCCAGGCTCCTAGGCGGTACAATAGTCTGGGCTGCTCGATAGACCAAGTCCAGCGCAAATCTCGAAGGGAGAGGTTCAATGGAGGAATTGGCAGACTACAGCGGCGAGTTCAAGCGGGACATCAAGTACGAGGATTTCTCCAAGGCTGCGCTTGCCAGGCTACTGAACGCCTACTGCAATGAGATCCTGCTTGTGGACCTGTACTGGCTGGAGCACATGGAGAAGACGGCGGGTGAGGAGAAGGCACTCAACTGTCTCATGGACAACTGGATCAGGATGGGCAAGCATGAGATCGGGTGGACAATGGAGGCACTGAACATCAAGGGGGATGACGTTGCCACCTATGCCAAGGCGCTACAGTTGTGTGCAACCATGGCCCAGGGCGTATTCAAGTGGGACTTCGACCTCAAGAGCAGGAATCTCCTGGTACTAACCCTGACGGATTGCCCTGCCCTGCGAAACATGGAGAAACGCAACCCGGACCGGATACCCTTTGTCTGCCATACGATGGACCTTGCTGTAGACAGGGCGTATGCCGCGGCGGTCAATCCGGCAATCCAGGTGAGGCCTCTGAAACTGCCTCCCAGGAACAGCCCGGACGAGATTGCCTGCCAGTGGGAGTTCAGGCTGGACGAGTAGCCGCGCCCGACACCAGGTTGCCTGCACAATGCGCCGCGGGCTGCTGCCTCAGCAGGCCGGTGTGAGCTTGTCGGAGGCGGTCACGACTGGACGGCCCTGGCCTGGCAGAAGGAGATGAACTCGCTCAGCAAACGGGAGACCACCCTCTCGCTGCGGTAGACACAGTAGAAGCTGCGCCTGAGCTTCAGACCCTCTATCGGCACCTGGTTGACAAGTCCAAGGGCCAGGCTCTTCTTGATAGCCAGGTTGGAGACGAAGGCGATCCCCACCCCGGCCTCGACTGCGGCCACCACCGCCTGGGTGGAACCCAGTACCAGGGTCGGGGCCCACCTCCCTATGTCCACGCCGGCCTCAGCCATGAACACCTTCAGGTTCTGCTGGGTGCCCGACATCTCCTCTCGTGTGATGACCGCTTCTCCTTCGAGGTCCAGGGGCAGGACGCCGGCCCGCTGCGCGAACGGGTGCCCGGGGAAAACTATGAGGACTATCTCGTCCTCGGCCAGCTTGAAGCTGTCCAGGTCGGTCGCCTCGGGCATGACCCCGCAGAAGCCTATGTCATAGACGCCTTCCTGGACTCTGGCTATCACGGTTCCGGAGTCCGTGACCTCGATTCTGACACCCACTGCCGGGTGAAGTGAGCGGAACTCGCCCACGATAGGGGGTACCAGTATCTCACCCGGTATGGTGCTGGCCGCGATAACCAGCTCTCCGGTGACCTCTTCACGCAGCCGGTCCAGTTCCTCTGCCAGTTGCCGGCGCTCCTCGGCCACCAGCCTGGCGAAACGCAGCACCCGCTTGCCCGCGTCGGTCAGGCTGATCGACCTCTGCCGCCGGTCGATCAGCCGCACACCCAGATCGCGCTCCAGTTTCTGGACCTGGAAGCTGACAGCCGGCTGGCTGATGGACAGTCTCTTGGCTACCTCGGAGAAACTGCCCAGTTCAACCACCTGGATGAAGGTATTGAGATAGTCGAGGTTCATGTGCCGGCCCTGACAAGATAAGACTTCCTTATCTTGTGCTATCACTTTGCTTATGCTACAATGCCCATTGGTTGTGCATCAACCGTGCGCATCGGGTTAGCAGAATCATAGTCCAAAGCCCGCCCGGTGTCCACGGGCGGCCCGGCTGTTCAAGAGATGAGCGTGAGTAGCGACGCCAGACTCCCTACGTTTCCTGGCCAAGGCGACGTGCCGCCGTTTCGCGGAGATGGTCTCGTCCTCTTCCGTGAGGTCAGACAGGCGATACGGGGTGAGGGACTCCTCCGGGCAGCAGGCCTTGACGTCGGGCTTGTGGCTCCTCCGGCCCGGTTGCGCAAGGGCTGCGACCTGGCGCTGGAGATCAATCTGTCCCACAGGCCCGGCGTGGAGCGGGCACTGAGAGATGGCGGGGTTGAGCACCTGGAAATCGTGCCGCTGAAGGCCGGCAGTTCCGACCTGCTCCAGGTGGTGAAGGTGACCGACTTCGGCAGGTGGACCATGGTGAGGGCGGCCAACATGAAGCTCACCTTCGACAAGGAAACAGGGGTGATCGTCAATGCCTCCGGCGGCGGCTGTCCTGATATCCCCTACCTTCACAGCGAGATGGTGGACGCCAAGCTCATGGACGTGAGGCGGCCCAGGGATGTGGGGTTCACGCTGTGTGCCTTGATGATGGACAGGGCGCTCGATGAGTGCCTGGAGCTATGGGAGAGAGGCGACACTCGATGATGCTGCTGGCAGGTACGGTGCCCCTCGAGGGTGTGCCGTTGGTCTGCGGGGAGGTGGGGGCGGACGGGGACTTCCTGGTGGTGGGGGGACATCGTATCCCCCGCGGCCAGGGCACCGGGGCCATGATAGGCTCCGCCCTGGTGACCGCAGACTACCTTCGGCTGGAACGGCCCCACGCGGTGATAGCAGGCGACTCAGGGCAGGGGGTCGGCAGCCGGGCCATCTACGAATACTTGATTGAGAATGTCGGCCGAATCCAGCCCCAGGTGCTCACACTGCACTACTGCCTCCCGGATATGGCTCTGACCAGGGAGCTGTGCCGGGCGGTCGGCAGATGTGACAGGAGGCCGGCAATGATTGCCGACGCGGCGTCGATGTACGCTGCCAAGGCGGCGGGCCTGGCCCAGGACTTCGACATATTCACCCCCGACGCCACCGAGATCGCCTTCCTGGCGGACAGCGAGGCCACACACCCGGCTTACATCGCCAGGCACCTCTTTGACACTGACATAGGCCACACGCCGGAGCTGGTGAAGATAGCCTACGAGAACAAGAGCGCAGCCAGCCTTCTGCTGGTGAAGGGATCGATCGACTACGTGGCCGAGAACGGCACCATCATGGCGTCGGTCTCTGAGCCGGACGTGCCGGCGCTCGAGGCAGTGGGTGGCACCGGCGACACTATTACCGGGCTGGTTTCCGCGCTGGTTTACTGCGGACTGGAGCTGCAGGAGGCGGCCGTAATAGCTGCCAAGGCCAACCGCACCGCGGGGCAACTGGCGCAGGCGACCCCCGCCACCAGGGTGAGCGAGATCATCGACCGTTTCCCGGAGGTCTTCAGGACACACCTCTGTACCTGGAGCGGCGTGTGCTCGGTCACCGCGGGGGAGTACAACCGGTTCATGGACCATACCAACGACGAGGAGGGCAATCGCCAATGACGACCGACTACCGGCCAATGTGGACGGACCTCGGCCTGGACCTGGACACTCATGACGTCTTGCTGGACGTGCTGGGGAAGGCCTATCAGGACATCTACCTATCCCAGGGCAGTCGTCCCGAGGGAATGGGCTACCTGGATTTCGTCGTGAGCGAGGTGCACGGGCTTCGCATAAAGGAACTCCAGGACGCCCGTGCACAGGGACGGAAGGTGATAGGCACCTTCTGTGTCTTCGTTCCGGATGAGCTGATCCTGGCGGCAGATGGTGTCAGCGTGGGGTTGTGTGCTGGTGCAGAGTTTGGCTTCGAGGACGCCGAGAAGCTGCTGCCCCGAAACACCTGTTCCCTCATCAGATCGTTCTTCGGCTTCAAGCTGAACAGGGTGTGCCCGTACATGGAAGCTACGGATATGCTCGTGGGCGAGACCACGTGCGACGGCAAGAAGAAGGCCTACGAGATATTCAAGGACCTTCAACCCAACCTGTACGTCATGGAAGTGCCGCAGATGAAGACCCCGCAGGACAGGGAGTTGCTCAGGTCCGAATACCACCGCTTCAAGGCAGACCTGGAGAAGCTCACAGGCGTCACAATCGACGCCGGGCGGCTCAAGAAGGGGATTGTGACGGTGAACAACAGGCGGAGGGCACTGCACCGCCTGGCAGCCCTTCGTGCGGCCGACCCAGCCCCTATCTCCGGTCTCGATGCCCTTCTGATCAACCAGGTGGCCTTCTATGACAACCCCGAGCGCTTTACTGACTCTGTCAACAGGATTTGCGATGAACTCGAGGCCCGGGTCAAGAACGGCGAAGGTGTTGCCCCCAAAGGCACTCCCCGCATCCTGATGTCGGGCTGCCCCATGGCCGTCCCCAACTGGAAACTGCCCTTCATCATCGAGACCTCGGGTGCCATCGTCGTTGGCGAGGAGTCATGCGTTGGCGAGCGCGGCACGAGGAACCTGGTGGACGAGTCGGGGTCGACCGTGGATGCGCTCATGGAGGCGATTGTCGACCGCTACTTCAAGATTGACTGCGCCGTATTCACTCCCAACCCGGACAGGTTGGAGCACATTGAGAGCATGTTCAAGGACTACCGCGCCAGCGGCGTCATACACTATGCGCTTCAGTTCTGCTCGCCCTACATGGTCGAGTCGTACCCTGTGGAGCGAGACCTCTCCGGCAAGGGAATCCCCACCCTGAGGATGGAGACTGACTACAGCCAGGAGGACGTGGGCCAGTTGAAGACCAGGGTAGAGGCGTTCATAGAGACACTGGGGTAGGACCTGTGCGGAGTGCCGGAATCGACGTCGGGTCACGCACCATCAAGCTGGTGCTGATGGAGGATGGTGTGCTCCTCGACTATCGGAAGGCCGATAGCTCGTATGACCCCATGGCGGTGTGTCGTGAGCTGCTCGACGGCATCGGCTACGACGTCCTGACGGCCACAGGCTACGGACGACATACCTTTGCAGGGCAGTCCGACTGCCAGGTCATGAGCGAGATAAAGGCCTTTGCCGTTGGCGCCCGAAGGCAGTTCCCTGGTTGCGGCGCGGTCCTGGATATCGGCGGCCAGGACACCAAGGCAATCTCGCTTGACGGGACTGGCAGGGTGCTCAAGTTTGAGATGAACGACCGTTGTGCAGCAGGCACCGGCCGGTTTCTAGAGATAATGGCTGGCGCACTCCGCTACTCACTGGGTGGTTTCGGGCAGGCGGCGCTGTCGGCCGGAAAAGCCGAAAAGGTGAGCAGCATGTGCACGGTATTCGCCGAGTCCGAGGTTGTCTCTCTGCTGAGCCGGGGCGCGCGGCGGGAGGAGGTTGCCCTGGGCATACATCAGGCGATCGGGCAGCGGGTGCTGACCATGCTGGGCAGGCTGCCGGCTTTCTCCTGCCTGGTGTTTGCCGGAGGCGTGGCCTACAATCAGTGTGTGCGGCACATCCTGGCCGAGGCACTGGGCATTGCGCCACTGGTCCCGGACGAACCGCAGATAGTAGGGGCTCTCGGAGCTGCGATCGAGGGCGCCGGCAGCCTGGTTGGGGGGGCAATCGGGAGGGGCGGGGCAGGTGCAGGGTAGGCTTTCCCTGTGTGGCCTTCACAAGGTGGAAGGAGGGGCATGATGACAGACGTAGATGTTCGGGGACTTCCCTGCCCCCGGCCGGTGGTGGAAACGAAGAAGGCGCTCGATGCCATCGCGGAAGGGACGGTAAGGGTGCTGGTGGACAATCCTGAGAGCCGAGACAACGTGCGGCGCTTTGCCGAGAGCCAGGGTTGCAGTGTCGAGGTCAGCGAAGGGGACGGCGTTTTCCGGTTGAGCATAGTGAAGGGCGAGGCCGTCGCCGCGGAGGTGGCACCTCCTCCTGTACAGCCCGACGCCGGGAACGGCGACGCAGTGGTCCTTGTGGGGAGCAGCCGGTTGGGGGTGGGCGATGAGCGACTGGGGGACATACTGATGAAGGCCTTTCTCAACACGTTATGGGACTACACTCCCAGGCCGGCCAGGCTACTCTTCATAAACAGCGGGGTGTTTCTGACCACGGAGGGATCGGAAGCCCTGGAGACTATCCAGATGCTGGAGAGAGAGGGCGTACAGGTCTTCTCCTGCGGCACATGCCTGGAGTTCTACGGCATCACGGACAGACTCAGGGTCGGCCTGGTGACCAACATGTATGACACGGTAGACTCCCTGCTTTCCGCCTCCAGGGTGGTAAGAATATAATAAGAAATTGACCACCCAACGCCTGGAGGTCTTCGTCTGGCATGCTGGAAGTCACCATACCTGGAAGAGGCGTCTATCGTTTCGAGCACCTGGTGCTTGACCTGAATGGCACAATAGCTGTCGATGGCGAGATAGTGGAGGGGGTGGAGGAGAGGCTGCTCCGGTTGGGTGACGTGTTGGACGTTGCCATAGTCACCGCCGACACTCATGGCAGCGCCGACCGCCTCGAAGACAGCCTGGGAATCAGGATCTACTGTATATCGGAAGGCGGGGAGGACCTTCAGAAGCTGGCCCTGCTGAGAAGGCTCGGGCCAGAGAAGACGGTCTCCATAGGGAATGGCAGCAACGACGTGCCAATGCTGAGGGATTCCGCCTTGAGTATCTGCGTCGTGGGTGGTGAGGGGGCGGCGGTGGAAGCGCTGATGACTTCACATCTGGCAGTGTCCGACATCAACGCTGCCCTGGACCTCCTTCTGAACGTGGACAGGCTGGTGGCCACCCTGCGCAAGTAGCTGCATCGTCCTGCTGCCGGGGTGGGATTCCTACCGGGCAAAGGGCCGCTGCTCCCAGGGGCGTTTCCCTGGGCCTCGCTCCTCCCAACCTGCGGCCTGCAGGGATCCGCTGGCGCCGTCTTCTGCCCGGGCGGGCGGCTTCTATCGGGGTGTGATGGCATCCTCTGCGGCAGTGTCTTCGTCTTCCGGCAGGTCAATGTGGAATCCCCAGTACCACGTCCACCGCCACTTGCTGCGGAACTCCTCGTGGGTCATATAGCGGTCGTTGGTCTTGATTCTGTCCTCCGTGACCTCCAGGACCGCCAGGTAGTGGCTCTGGGGACCTGGCTCCAGCACCAGGGCAATGAAGGGCATCTGCCCGGGAACCAGTTCCCTGGGCGACATCTCGACATGGCCCTGGAGCCCCTCCATCTCCAGCGCCCGCCTTATCCCCCAGGTGAACGTTGATCTGCCGAAGATGGGGATGAAATCAGCGACACGGTCATACCACTTGAGGTTGCTGGAAACCCGCTGCAGCGTCTCTTGGTAGTGGCGCGGCCCGTCTTTGAGCTCCTCGACGAGGGCAGCCACAGCCCTGGGCCCGCACTCGTTCTCGCCGCCTATCTGGTTGCTGCGTCCGAAGGGCGCGAAAACAACGAGCACGCCCAGCACGAAGATGACGCTTATGGCAATGAGGCAGGTTCTTTTTCTAACACGCCGCGGCCTTAAAGCCGCTACAAGATATCTCGCAGGTATTGTGGCAGTCGCTTTCTAGCCGCATATGAAACCGACCTGAAATCCAAGCCGTTGTAGCTTCCCTTCAACTTGCATTTTATCACGATGCAGGGCTCTAAGTCCAAAGCTGAAATAGTCACGACTATGACTATCACGCTACCATCGTCTGTGCTATAGATAGACGCTGCACGAACTCTGCGGCCCGCCGCTTTCAGGGACAAACCGACCAGGCTGCGTCGCAACTTCCAGAGAGGCGCATGACGAAGCCCAGATCACAACTCCGTACACTCTGCCTCACCCGAAGACCCAGAAGATTGAGGAAATATAGAGGGAGGAATACGATCGCTACCGGCCGCATAGCTCGCTCCCCGGTGGAGTATGCCGGGTGGGGCTGCGACTTGCTCCAGGGGGCGGCTGGCCAAGCAGAGGCCCGGGCAGGAGTTCTCTTATCATAGGTGCTTGACAAAGCGGGAACGACAACATGTTGTCGATGTGATCAGGCTGCAAAGGGAACCCGTTCAAGATTTCAACTGCCCGCCCAGGCGGGCCACCTCTTCCAGGCGAAATCCTGGACGAGGCGTAGGCGCTTGACAGGCAAGTTCTGGTCAAAATGGTCAAAACATCCAGCAGGCTGACCTTTGAGACGAGAGACTATGAACAACAACTCTCAGAGCTCCAGAGTGGTGAGGGGTTGGGCTTTGGGATTTCGGTCATTCAGTATTGTTTGTGACTTGGTGCTTGAGATTTGGAGATTCGTCAACCCCATGCTTGGTTCCCGCCACGGCGGGGTTAGGTGCTGCTAATAACGGGGGCATCCCGGGTTCACTCGCAGGAGGCACCGGCGCTTCTCCACCCTGCGCCGTGGGCAAAGCTTCTGAAGGGAGCAGATCGGCAGAAACCCTGTGGGACTGATCAGGCTAAATCTCGAAAGGAAGCTGGCTTTGTTTCGCCGTTGCTGGCTCACGGTCAACATCGACATCGAGCACCTGAGCGAATTCTTCGGGCGTTGCGGGATTTGGCCAGGTCAAAGCCCCCTTGCGTTGGAGAGCTTCAAGCCCCTTTCCGATCTTCCCTGTCGAGCGGACATAGACAGGTACAAACTGCAGCTTCTCCAGTTGCTCGATAGCTCCGGCCCACGTCCCGCCTTTTCCATAATCCGAGTTCACAACAAGGGCCGCCTCCGCCAGGGCGTACATCAGCTTGTTCCGCTGCATGGCATGACCGACATTGAACCCGGCCGCAGGGTCGTAGGGTGAAATCAGGGCCAGTTGTCCATCCATCAGAAGACTGCGGTGGTCGCGGTTGAGAACAGCCCGCTCGAGGCTGTCGGCCAGGACTCCTGTCACCTTGCCGCCCGCTTCCAGTGAGCCTCTCATAGCTGCCTGGTCGACGCCACGAGCACCACCGGAAATCAAGGTGCGCCCCGATTGGGCGGCCAGTCGACCGATGCCTGCTGTGTATTGAAGCAGCGTATCATCGACTTGCCTTGACCCGACGACGGCCAGACCGCCGGTATCCAGGATGCCGGCATCCCCGCAACCATAGATGACCGGCGGCGCATCATCTCTGAGGTGGTCCTTCAGTCTCCTCGGATACCCGGCGTCAGCCCGGCTCACAACCCAGATCGCACGCGCCTGCCATCGCTCGACCGCCTGGCTCAATAGAAAGCCACGCGCCAGCAAGCGACCAAGCCGGCCGCCGTCAAACACGCTCTGGCACTCACCAACCAGTGCCTCGGCGTCGGGACCCAGGAAATCGGCCGGTTGGCGTTGCCTTTCGTGAAGGAACCTTGCCAGCTTCCTGTACTCCCACTGGGCAAGCAGCTCTGATGATGGTGAGGCGCGTCCCACAATCAGGGGCGCGGTCAACAGGAGGATTGCCTGTGTATTGGGGGAGATCGACAGGCTCATTGGCCCTGTCCCGTCCAGGATAGCGCCAGTGGCCATACCTCGCCGCTGCCATGGGAGCGCAGCAGCCACACGGCAACCGTCAAGGTCCAGCGGGAATCGACCATGTCATCCACGAGAAGGACTGGACCCGCGGGCAGCGGCTGGGTTGCCACGGCCATCGAGCCATCGAGATTGCGCGCCTGCTGCGTGCTGTTAGCCATAGACTTCTGCTCCGGGCGGTCTCCTGTCTTCTTGAGCGCCTGCACGTACGGCAGGTTCAAAGCCTTAGCCAGTCGCTGGGCGAAACCTGGCACCAGGTCCGGGTGACGGAGTGACGGGATGCTGGTGACCCACGCCGGCGCCGGTTGCGGATTCCATTCTATCACCAGCCTGGCGCAGGCTTCCACCAGGTCGTCCGCGTACCGCCCGTCGCTGTATTTCCCCTGGCGTACCAGGCCCCCCCATCCGGCATCCCCCCACAGGCAGAGAGCCTTGCCTGGTTGGGACTGGAGGTCAGCACGGATTCGTCCGTTGACTCCATATTGAGGCATTCCGCCGGGGGGCCACTGCTTCCGAGGCTCGATGGGCAGGCTGGTGCGGCGCAAGAATGCCACCGCCTCCCACACAGTCACAGGGTCCACGCTCGACGGGAGTGCGGGCAACGCCGGTGGCTGGACATCGCCGGGACCACCGTCCAGCGCACGGATGAGGAACTCCATGTGCCCGGATTGCAGGCCGACGTATTGTTGCATCTGCTGCTGCTCATACCGTCGTAGCTCGGTCAGCCGTTGCGCCCGCTGCCAGAAAGCCTCGCTCAACTTGGCCGGCGTCAACTGCCATTTCGTGCCCTGCTTGGCAATCGGAGTCGGTGATTCCAGGGAAAGCAGCGAGATGGTCTTCTCTATGCGGCCCCGGCTGACGTTCACAGCGCCCGTCAACTCCGGTATGGACAGGCCGCTTGGGGCTCCCTCCAGGGCCTCCAGAACACGCCTGACTTCATCCCGCGTGGGGAAGGCGCTGTCGATGAAATAGTCCGTGATGTCCGTCTCTTCTTCGCCGCTGAGCAACACCCCGTAGGCGGCCTCCAGTGCCCGGCCGGCCCTTCCCACCTGCTGGTAGTATGCCACCACTGATCCGGGCGCCTGGTAGTGGACCACGAAGGAAAGGTCCGGCTTGTCGAAGCCCATGCCCAGGGCGACCGTGGCAACCAGGGCCTTCAGGCGGTTCTCCAGCAGTGCCTGCTCCAGTTCGGGACGTTGCTCCCCGGTTTCGCTTGTGTAGGCCGCCACGTTCACTCCACGCGACTTCAGCCATTCGGCAACCCGTTCCGCATCGCGTACGGTGAGAGTGTAGATGATTCCATGGCCTGGCAGTGCCGGGACCTGCTCGGCCAGCCAGGCCAGGCGCTGAGCCTGGTCAGGCAGCCGGATGGTCTGCAGCGCGAGGGACGGCCTGTTCAGGTCGCCACGGGAAATGCCGAGATCGGGGCCAAGCACGGACTGCAGGTCGTCCATCACGCGGTTGTTGGCCGTAGCCGTGGTCGCCAGGAGCCTCAGGTTGGCTGGCAATGTGCGCACGATCCGCTCCAGCAGGCGGTAATGCGGGCGGAAGTCGTGTCCCCAGTCTGAGATGCAGTGGGCTTCGTCGATTACCAGCAGGGCGATGCGGCCGGCCATCCTGGCCAGCACTCCCGTAGTGAAGCGCTCATTGGCCAGCCGCTCGGGCGAGATAAGCAGGATGTCTACCTCGTTACGTAGTATCGCGGCTTCGATGTCCGTCCAATCGTTCTGGTTATCCGAGTTTATGGTGACCGCCCGAACGCCCATGCGCTCGGCCGCGGCGATCTGGTTGCGCATCAGCGCCAGCAACGGCGAGATGAGCAGGGCCGGACCACCGCCCGCCTCCCGCAGCAGCTTGGTGGCGATGAAATAAACGAAGCTTTTGCCCCAGCCGGTCTTCTGCACCACCAACAGCCGCCCGCGTCCTTCGACGATGTGGCGGATGGCTTCTTCCTGCCCAGGGCGGAAATGGGCGTCCGGAAGCTGGCAGCCCGCTCGGAGAAGCTCAAGCGCACGCCGAGCGTTGTATGTCAAGCTTCGGCCCCCTCAAGCACGGATTCGAGGCCCGCGCAGCCTCGTCGGTCATCTGGTACCATCTGTCAGTCGTTGCCTTTTCGTCCCTCGGTCGACTCATGTTTGGCCCCGGGCGGTCTGCCGGCGACGGCCCCCATCACAACAAGTCGGGCCACTATCCGAAGTGCCGGATGCCCTCGGTTGAGCACTGATCATCCTCCGGCTAGGCGGTTCCGATGTGGTGTCTGCGGACCGGGGAACGACATGCGATTTCGTTGTAGGCTGCGAATCGTAGGAGCAACGTCGTGAGTCCTCTTGGCGGCGTTCGTGCCAGTGCCGCGAAGGATGAGCTTCGACATGTACGAAGTGGATGCTGGCCTGTCAAGAGGGCTTCTGAGACTGCATACAGGGCGTTTATCTGCATCAAGTCAAGAGGATAGTAGTTGAAGAGCCATAGCGGGTCACAGATTCTGGCCTGAACCCATGCACAAGAAACAGAGAGTATCTTAGCCTTGAGTCACCAGCCCGATTTGTACTAGGAAGTCGCCAGCTCTCTCCACTTCCTGCTCGCTCAGCGACCAATTGAACTGGCGTGCCATTTCCCTTATCTCTGTTGGGTAGGCTGTGCCGCCTTTCTGCTTGATCAAGAAGTGAGCTTTTGCTGCAGCCGCGAGCCCCATGTAGTCGAGCGATCCGCCCTTTTCAGCCTCGACCATCTTCTGAGTTGCAGCCTCGATCGGCTTCCACTCCTCAGTGAATCGCTGCCTCTTCTGCTCCGCGACCTTCTTTCCCGCGTCGGTTAATTGGTAGTCATACCTAACGATCTCAAAACCGTTCGGGCTTGTCCTGCCCCAGTAATTGGCAGACTGTTTGACGTAGCCGAGGGATTTCAGCTCAGAATTAGCTCCTGCGACCTCAGAGGAGTACGGTCCGTAGTAATGTGCTTCGAAACCAGCCTCAAAGCCGGTGATCTCACCAAGGAAGTAGATTTTTTTCTGGAGGGCGGTCTTGCCACTGACTTCCCCACCCAGGGCCAGGTATGCCAACAGCAGGAATTCACGGGTCTGCATCATCGCCTCCTTTGCTGTAGAAACCGGCCACCGCCTCCGTAATTGGTTCATCAAGCAAGTTCAAGAGTCTCTCCTTATCGTTAGGCGAATCATACATTACGGGTGCATACACGTCAATGAATGCCTCACTCAGACTTTCATCGATGGATTTGAAAAGGACAGATTCCTCTTCGAAGAACCTGGGCTTGGGTCGTGCATCAACCATGATTGACCCCTCGTCATTTCTGGACTGCGTCCGAACCGACCTGATAGTGTAGGCATGAGCTATGACAAAGTTGCGGGCCCTCTCCTCTTAGTCAATTTGCGCGCACTGGCTATCTCTTGTCACTTCGCACAGCACGTCATACAGAGCACTCTCCAACTGGCCTCGTTTGCACCGGTTCTCAAAGCTTGATACCTGACTAATAGCATCACCTAACTCTCCTGGCTGAAACTTGTTGACACTCTTGTGGTAGACACGCTTGAGCAGTCGCCTTTCTTTCAGCCTGGAAAGAAGGTCATGGCTGTGCTTGTCCTTGAACCTGTCACTACTGAAATCAGCCAGAAATCGTGAGTCATCATAGGCAACATATCTCTCCACAAACTGCTTGGATCCGTCGTAGCCGTAGAGCTGGCTTAGCTCGTCGATGCCGTCTTTGTCGATACCCAACACGATCGCCCTCACGAGCATCTGGTCCGTGATAAGACGGATGGGGTGCCGATACACCTGAGTGGTGATGTAATACTTGGCCAGAACAAATTGCTCTACGGCATGGATTCCATCCTCAGAAATCATCAGCTGTTTGCCGCCGATGTCATCTTTTGCCTTGAGCTCGCGATGGAGCTGCCCTATGTCAAAGAGTCCGTACTTCACCCCACAGAAATGGCTGTCGCGCAGCAAGTAGTCCTGTTTGTCAGCATCCAGAGGGCCGGAAATCAACGATCGCAGTATCGGTTCGCTGAAACCTTCGCTCAGCAGCTTGCATATCTTGTCACGGTCACTGGCGCCGATGATCCGTTCCAGATTGCGGTCATTCCTGATGATCTCTGTTGTCACCAACTCGTGAATCTTCTCCCTCTTCTCGATCAAGCTGCCCAGGCTATCGCGATCCGCATAAATCTCGAGAGCCTCCTCCGAGACATGTGAGAATGGTCCGTGGCCTATATCGTGAAGCAGAGCTGCCACTCGTACCAGTCGGCGATCCTCTTCGTTGTCCAACAGCAATTTGGCCATCATTCCGGAAACGTGGCAGACCCCCAGAGAGTGATCGAACCGCGTGTTCAGAGCGCCGGGGTATACAAGGTTCGCAAAGGCCAGTTGGCGGATACCTCTCAATCGCTGGAAAACCGGCGTATCGACTATTTCAGCCTCTTTGCCGTTGATGGGTATGAACCCAAAGACCGGGTCCCTTACTTGACGTCGCTCGCTCATTTGCTCTCAGTTAACCATCTCGATCGGTCTGCTTGGATTCTGAGGACGCTATCACAGCATGTATAGTCTGACGCAATACTGCAATGGCATAACATCCAACCTGCCAACGCGCCATCGAAATCCGTGTCATCATCGCCGCCAGCAAGCCACCGTCCCTACCCCTCCCTCCCTCCCAGACGCCGGAGCAATCCCTCTCCTTCACGGGCGACTGGGAAAGCATCCCTCACTCCGCCCCGGAGTAAGTGGCCGCAAACACCGTGTCCTCCAGCCATCGGCGGAAGGCGGGGTTGTCACTGAACAAGCCGTATAGCTGGGTGTGGTCGCTGAGAAGCTCGTTCATCACCCGCTGCAGCGCCCTGTCGTGCTCAACCCTGGCGTTCTGCCTGTCCGAGTTCCTGATAGCGTTCCGGTATGCCCTGTCAGCGGCCACCTTGGCAGGAATCTCCTCCGCGATTGCCTTCTGAATCTTGTCGGCATCCTTCCAGTCGATGTTTCCGAACTGCTCGTTGAACTCCCTGATTATCTCGCTGAGAAGCTTCATCTGGGGTTCCTGCTTGCCTGCCACCGTGCTTGTCGGCACCGGCCCGACCTGGCCGTCCTCATCCTGAAGCCGGATTGCCAGCGAGGCCTCGACCTCAACACGATAGCTCTCCATGTCTATGGTCTCCAGCACACCCCTGGCCAGGTCTTCCTCCTTCGGTGCCGGCAGCTTGGGGACGAGGAAATTCAAAAAGATGGACAGCTTCTCCCATGTGGCGTTGGTATACGGTAGGATTGACGCCAGGAACCCATAGGTTCGCACGAACGCTTTCGCTTTTCCCTTGAAGTCCACCTGCTCGTCCTCGTTCAGACTGTCAAGGTAGACAGCCGCACAGACATCGAGAATCGGGTCAAGCCGGTCACGGTAAGCGCCACCCAAGTACAACTGAACCAACTCCTCCACCTGCCCCCAGGAGTACACCTGATGCCGGTTGAGGTCGGCCTTCAGATCGTGAAGCTTGTTGGGGTCGGTCTCCTCGCTGAGGATTGTCGTCCTGTAATAGGGCTCAAACGCCTCCCGGATCGTCTCCGCGTCGTTCATGAAGTCCAGGACGAAAGTGTCGTGCTTCTGCGGATGCGCCCGGTTGAGGCGCGACAGCGTCTGCACTGCCTTGATCCCCTCCAGTTGCTTGTCGACGTACATGGTGTGCAGCAGAGGTTCATCGTAGCCCGTCTGGAACTTCTCTGCGCAGATCAGGAACCGATACGGGTCATCGCGGAATCTCTCTGGAATCAGACTGCCCGCGAAGCCGTTCAGTGAGGTCTCCGTCACCCTCCGCCCCCCGTACTCGTGCTCGCCCGAGAACGCCACTATCGCCTCATATGGGCTCTTCTGTTCGGCCAGATACTCTACGAAAGCATGATAGTATTGGATGGCCCGTTGAATGCTGCCGGTCACCACCATCGCCCTGGCCTGCCCGCCGATCTTCTTTCTTGCCAGCACCTGCTCGTGGAAATGGTCCACCATGATCTCCGCTTTCTGCCTGATCGCGTGCTCGTGCGACTCCACATACCGCCGCAGTTTCTTCCTGGCCTTCCTGGTGTCGAACTCGGGGTCTTCAGCCACCGTCTTCATCAAACGATAGTAGCTCTCCACCGGCGTGTAGTTCTTCAGCACATCCAGTATGAAGCCCTCCTGTATCGCCTGCTTCATGGTGTAGCTGTGAAACGGACGGTGCACCACCCTGTCCCCTTCAGGATACGGCTCGCCGAAGATCTCCAGGGTCCTGTTCTTGGGCGTGGCAGTGAAGGCGAAGTAGCTGGCGTTGGCCAGCATCTTCTTCGATTCCATGATCCGGTTGATGATGTCCTCGTAGGTTTCCTCTTCCTCTTCACCACCCCGCCCGGAGAGCACAATATTCATCTTGGCGGAGGTCCGCCCGCCATGGCTGGAATGGGCCTCATCGATGATGATGGCGAACTTCCGTCCCCTGTGCTGGTCGCCTATCTCGTCGAGGATCTCAGGGAACTTCTGCACGGTGGTGATGATGATCTGCTTGCCCGACTCGATGAACCTGCGGAGCTGTTGCGAGCCCTCGGTCACTGCCCCGACCACGGACGACACTTGGGCGAACTGCCTGATCGTATCCCGGATCTGCTTGTCCAGGACCCTTCTGTCGGTGACTACGATCACCGAATCGAAGAGCGCCTTCTCGTCCCTCTGCAGTCCCACCAGTTGATGGGCCAGCCAGGCGATGGAGTTGCTCTTGCCACTGCCGGCCGAGTGCTGGATCAGATAGCGCCTGCCGGCGCCCTGCGCCGCCGCATCGGCCAGCAGTCTGTGCACCACATCGAGCTGGTGAAAGCGCGTGAATATCTGCCTCTCCTTCTTCCGCCCCGTACGTTCGTCCTTCTCTTCCACAACCTGGGCGTAGTTCTCCAGGATATCGGCCAGCCCCTCCCTGGTCAGTATCTCCTTCCACAGGTAATCCGTCTTCAGGCCGTGGGGGTTGGGTGGGTTGCCCGCCCCATCGTTCCAGCCCTTATTGAACGGCAGGAACCACGATTTCTCGCCCTTCAGCTCGGTGCACATCCACACCTGTTCGTCATCCACCGCGAAATGGACCGCACACCGGCCAAACTGGAACAGCAGCTCCCTGGGATCTCGGTCGCGCCTGTACTGCTGGATGGCATCGTCATAGGTCTGCTTGGTCAGCCGGTTCTTCAGCTCGAAGGTAACGATGGGCAACCCGTTGATGAAAAGGCAAAGGTCGAGCGCCAGTTGGGTCTCGTCCCTGCTGTAGTGCAGTTGGCGCGTCACGCTGAGAATGTTGGCCTGGAAGAACTTCTCGGCTTTGGCATTGCCGGGAGTGGGCGTTCCGTAGAAGAGGTCTACGGACGCCGGGCCGTGCTGGATGCCCCTGCGCAGCACGTCGATGACACCGCGCTTGGTGATCTCCCCTTGCAGGCGGGCCAGGAACTGCTGCCGTCTCGGGCCGTCGTCGTGAAGGCCGAGCACTTCCATCACCTCCGGCTGGGTGTCACGCAGGAACGCCAGCAGCTTGGCCAGGTCCACGGCGTGATCGCGGTCGTAGTCCTCCCGGTCGCCCTCCACATAATCGCCCGCTCTCCCGTAGGGGGCTCTCGGGTCACGCACGGCCTTGGCCTCGCCGGACACGTCGCCGGCGCCAGCCGTTAGTGCCGCGACGATCAGGCCTTCCAGCGCTTTTTCACTGGTATCGCTTGTCTTCACAGCTTATCCTGCAAAATACGGTGGACTCGCACGAAGGTTGGGAGGTGCTCACAGAGAGTGGCCGGCTCAAGCTTGCCCAAGACCTCAAACGAGCGTTTCCCCTTGGCATAGGCATTCGAGCACTTGCGGGTGGCGTGAGTCAGCGCATGCTGGACGACGTCTCGCGGCCGGTTCTCCAGATCGACGAGTGAAGGCAGTGCCGACACCTGAAGCCTGCTGCCATAGTGCTGGCGAAGCGTATCCCGGTCGCAGACAATCCATGTCTCCATGCACGTGGTCATCAGCAACACCTGTTCGTCACCGGCTTGGTCCGGCCTGGGCCAGCCATCTCGATCTCTCAGATGCGCCCACGTCGCCTCGATGTCCACGACGGGTTCTTCGCTGTCGATCAGCATGGCGACGTAATCTCCCTGGCGTCTCGCTGCATGACAGGTGCGGAAATCGTCGTAAGTGGCTGTCCGTCCCCCGGAAGCCACCAATCTGGGCATCCGACCCGAGAAGCCGCATTTCTCCAGCAGCTTGCGAAAGCCCTCACGACAGCGTATGTGAAGCTCCTTGGAATCGCCGCCACCTTCGAGACATATCTTCGCGCTCACCAGCGATTCCCTCCCAACTGGCCCTTGGTCCAAAGCTGGCCGAGTCGGTACTTTTCCAGCCACTGGCTAAGCTCGGCGGGGTCAAGCCGCCGCAGGGTGGTATGCCCCTCGTGCTTCTCACATAGCACGACGGCATCGGGACGCTCGGTCAATGCGTCCACCAGGATGTCGGAGTGGGTGGTGACAATCAACTGGGTGCGCTCAGCGGCACTGATGAGCAGATCGGCCAACCTGGGCAGAATGTCCGGGTGGAGGCCCAACTCCGGTTCCTCGATACAGACCAGCGGCGGTGGCTGCGGATCGCACAGGATCGCCACGAGGCAGAGGTAGCGCAACGTGCCATCCGACAGGCGGGTGGCCGGGATGGTGAAGTCACCCTCGCTGAAGAAGACCTGCACCGTCCCACCTGCGATGCTGACATCAAAGTCGTCGAGGCCTTCGTAGAGGTCGCGGATTGCTGCAAGAATCGCCTTCTTTGCCTTTGGTATCCCCCGCAGCCGGTTCAGGAACAGCCCCAGGTTTGAGAAGTCGTCCTCCAGTCGATCATTCCTCATATCGGTCATCTGGGGGACACGGAACACGCTCTTCCGCCCAAACTGCCATTCGCGGTAGATGCGGAACTTCTCATAGGAGTCTGCCAGGTAGGCGAAAACGGGGTAGTCTTCCGGATGGCGAAGCTGGGCGAGGATTGAGAGGTCGGGAGAGACGGATTCGCGTGCCAGTTTTCGCCCCAACTCTGTGGGGGTGTTGACAATCGGCTGTCCGCGTTGGAAGCGGTAGTAGAAGTACGTATCAGGATGATCGTCGTAGGGCCTCTCGTTCTCGATGCGCTCGTCATCCACGCGGAAGCCGAGTCTCTCCTCGCGGAACGCCAGCACGTGTCGCAGCGGCTGCTGGCCCTGGGGGTTGCTGACCAGGACCTCGATGGAAGCTGTCTGCCCGGGACTTCCTTTCCATATCCATTCGCCCACACCCCCACCCTCGCGAATGACAGAGCGAATGTCATTGGGGGCAGCGCGCAGCAGCGAGATAGCCTCGATCAGATTGGACTTGCCTGACCCGTTGGGACCAATGAGGACATTCAGGCGGTCGAGCCGGAGGGGCTCCGTTTCCGGCCCGTAGGACAGCAGGTTGCGAAGCCTGATTTCACGTATGAGCGGACCGTTCTCTTCTCGCTGGTAGGTCATAGGTCATCCTCCCTTCCGTTGCCGTCGAGCTCCGGTCCTTCTTCTGCTCCGTATCCCGGCTCAGATATTCCTTCCCAGTCTGCCATGTCCTCTCCCTCAATTGAAGCATGGGTGTCAAGCTGCGTCTCGGGTTCGTCAGCCTCGTCGGGCAGCCGCGCTGCCGCCTCGCGCACGTCCAGCTTGCCCGTGACCACGTCGGCAATCAGCCGGGTGCGGTACTCGCGCAGTAACGCGATCTCACCTTGAATGCACGAGGCAGCAGTGGTGAGTGTTTCTGTCTGGCCTGAGATGTAGTCGATGATATCCTGTTGCTCTTGCAGGGGGGGCAAAGCAACCGAACGTGCTGAGGTACTGGATAGGTTGATTCTCAGGCGTGTTGAGCCAGTAGAGAGCCAAGCTGTCGCACCAGCCGCCGTTGCCGATAGATGGTAGGCTAGGTACGGCCCAACAACGCGATCCGGCTTGAGACGAAAGCGAAAACAATCGGCCTTGACCATTGCAGGCCCAATACCCTGGGGTGCTACGCACGCGCGGCCAACAGGGATATTCTCGTCACCCAGTCCGGCTACCAGCAGATCACCACCAATGACACCGTGGTTCCCAAGTGACGCGTAGTGCTCGTCTGAGATGAAAGCGGCATCAACATCGCGAAACAGGCCACTGCCAATGTTCTGAAGACGAACAACCCGAACGCCGGTGGGAGTATAATGCACGGATTTCAGGCCTGAACCGAACGGTCCATCGCAGCGGGACGTGCAAACCTTTCCCAGCGCTACTACCTCCCAATGCTCCGGCACATTACCCATCCATTCTACACCCGAGGGCTTGAGGCGCACGCTCGGGTCGAGGCCGCGGGTGACGGGGTGGTGGATGATGACCTGCTTCTGCTCCTCCAGCAACTTGATCAGCTTCTGCTTGGCCCGAATGTAGCGCCGGATTCGGCGGTCTATGTGGTCAAGGAACTTGACGATGGCGGATTGTTCGAGGGCGGATGGCAAGCACGCATAGATCATCTTGAAGTGCTCTGGGCGCAAGCTCCACATATCCGAGGTAATGCCATAGGACCAACGCTCTGCCTCCTTCGCGAATGCCGGAGTTCTTAGCAAGTAGTGGAGGTAACGCGGGTCCGTGCCTTGGCGTGGACGCTGCACCACATAGGCCGGGCTGATGATTCCTCGGAGGGCGGAGAGGCCGATTGCGCCCTGCCATGCCCGCATCTTGTTGTATGCAATGTCGCCAGGCCGAACGAGCTTGTAAGCAGACTTATCCTGGTTTGATCCGTCTTTCTTCGAGCTATCTGCCAGCAACGCTTGCTGAAGAATGACTCCTTTCGTGATCGTGACAGACAGCATCTGCTCATCAGGATGCCCACGTTCTTCCACTTCGGTGAACAGCGCCCGATTGGGTAGGACGTCCCAATGCTCGGGCACATCACCCAGCCACGGCACGCCTGAGTCCTTGTAGGCGGGATATGGCTTGAGATCGGCGGTCATAAGTTGTCAACTCTCTCGTCCTCGCTAGTCGCAGGTGTCTGCCAGTTCTTAGCGATGCGCGGCCAATCGGTGTCACGCGAGATGGGATTCCCTTCGTCATCCTTGCCGACCCAGACACCCCAGAACTCCGGGTCGTCAGACCGAGGTTGTTGGGAATGTGGCAGGTCATTCATTCTCACCATTACGGGCAGTTCCGAAGCCCATCCGAGGAGTATGCCACTTTGGGATGGCAACGATGGCAGCTCACGGAGTAGCCCCCTCAAGCTATCGGGAACCAGCCGGTGAACGAGATCCTGGTCACGGTCATTGCTGATCCGGTGGAGCAGGAATGTATTGCACTGCGACAGCACAGTACGTGAAAGCTCCGAAGGCTGTTGTGAGGAGAGGACAAGTCCAAGCCCAAACTTCCGTCCCTCCCTCGCGATACGTTCGAATACCTGGCAGCAAATTGAAGCTGCATCCTGATCCTCGAGATCCTCCCTGTAACGCTTGATGAATGTGTGAGCCTCTTCCATCACCAGCACAGTCGGGAGCGTAACTTCGTTTATCTCAACGTAGCGCTGGAGTGCCTCGAAAACCATTCGAGCAATCACGGCTGTTACGACGTGAATGACGTCAGAGGGTACCAGTGAAAGGTCGATCACCGACACGCATCCGGCACCAGCCTTATCCCCCCCAATATAGTCATTGAGCCATCGGTCAAGCAATATGTCTTCCTTCCCTCCCAAGACTGGCTTCATGCGTACATCAGTTAGAAGCGCGCGAATTCGGATCAGCAACGTTTCAACATATTCGGAAACGTTGAGCATTTCAGCTGCAGCCTCAACAGAACGAAGTAGAGAATCCCCGTCAAACGGGCACGGTGCATCTACGTCTGGTGGTAGTATGTCACTGTCAATTCCTCCAAAGGCAGCATGCGCATCGCTCACTGACTGGAGTAGCGAATCAACCTCCTGCAGTGTGAAATCATAATGAGGGTACTGCTTTCTCCGAGGCATGCAGAGCTTGTCCATCTCCGTGATGAGCTTCTGCAGTCTCTCGTGTGGGTCACCTGAAAAGGAGGCTAGCTCCGATTCAAGCCCTGTCTTCCACTTCTCCAACTTCTCAGAGAAGGATTTTGGCTTCGGGTAGCTTCCCCAGGGACTTCCTGAGTTCTTCTCGGCCCGCATTACTGCCACGATCGTTCGCAAGAAGCAGCGCATCTCGTGGCCAGGGTCTTCCGCTGGCTCGGTTGCCCCCGCCCGCACGAGGCGCAATGCATGAATGAGGGTTGGCCTCTGTGTTCTAGCACTCGCCTGGGTGAACGAAGTCCACTCAGCACTGTTCCAGAACCACAGAGGTACCTTGAGCGCTAGTTCTCCAGTGGCCGGATTGACCTTGAAGACTCGCGCTTTGCAAGGGGAATCGTTGTCATTATCACTGAACGCTCGGGAGTACTCCCCGTTTGGGTCCAACACGATGAATCTCGCGTTGGGCCGCCCGGAGCAAGCATTCTGGGCCTCCTCGAGGCACCACCGAATCAGCCCTGCGACCGAACAAGACTTCCCGCTCCCGGTGTTGCCCAGTACGGCTAGGTGGCGGCCGAACAAGCGATTCGGATCGACCCTGACTTCAGCATCGCCGGCAAGGGGGCTGGTGCCGATCTTGACACGTCTCCGCTCCCCAGATTCTACAATCGAGCGAAGCTGGCGCTCGGTAGGAAGCACAACCGCAGCGCCGATTGAAGGTAGTGCATTAGCTCCTCGACGAAATGTGTATTCCTGGGCGCCGCGCGGACGCTGCCGCAGCATCCCGAGCGGATTAATTCTCAGTTTGCGCAATGGGTAGGGCAGATCCACAAGGCCAAAATCCTGAAGGCCGCGGCGTTTCGGGAATGCTGAACGCTCCACCATTACCCATTCGATCTGTCCAACGAGAAAGCCATCATCTACGGGAATCAAGAGGTAACTGTTAACCCTGGGAAACGGCCGGGTGCCTCCCGCGTTTAGTGCCACCGACTCGGGAGCCTCAATATCGAGGGTGACTTTGATCTCATCTGGAGACACGAAGTCCACAGTGCCGATTCGAAGGCTCCCAGCCTGCTCGAACGGGGCTTGGTTCATGAGATTAACCCTCCTCCGCGGTCGGCGCCTTGTTGTCGATACCGCCCTCAACCTGAGCAGCACCCCACCGGGCCTTGAGAAGCTCCGCCATGCGGAACATCGTCCGATCGATTGCTGGCTTGGGTAGATAGTTGTCTACCACAGTCTGTAATTCACCGAGGTGGTTTCCGATTAGCAGTGTCATCTGTGCGTGCCTCCCCAGCCGCTCATAGGTCTGCATGATCCGCCCCAGTGGGTCGCTATGCGCTATGACGACCAAGTGCGCTGATGGAATGGTCAGCATATCCTCGATGACCCGGTTGATGTGCTCATCGCCAAAGCCATAGCCAAAGCACGTCAATGTGCTGTTTGGTCGACAAGCTGCCGCGGCGAAGTCACGAAAGAGCTCGACATAGGGATACGACGCTGTCTCCCGATCTTTTGCGGCGTTAGGATAGATCATGAGCTGCAAAGCCTCACCTCCCAGCCCGGGAGCTGACAGGTACGGCGCGATGTTCCCAGCACCGAACGGAAGCCCAATGCGGCGGATGGTTTTGTCGCACTGCACCCAGTCCACGGATCCGTGCAGCTTTGTGAAACGAGCCACCCCCTCCAAGTAGCGCGGCTCGCCCCGAATGCCGGGGGGGTTGTAGTGCATATCCACGTCGAGACGTGATGACCGGAAGACCGGTGCCAGCATGCCAACGAAGCGATCGACCAGGCGTAATCCAGCCACATCCGCCCCGGCTTCAATAGCGCGGTCGTAGTTCGTCGTGAAAAGCTGCAGTCTATCCCGCGTGCCCGAACGGCTTGCGAAACTCATCAGAAAGCTCACGAGATAATTGAACGCTTGTTCGCGCTTGTCGTCAGGTGCCAAAACTAAGCCAGACTCGCCCTTCAGAATCAAGGCCGCGAACTCGCCGAGTACGCGCTCAAGTCCCTCTCTCAATATACAGGCCTGTTGATTCTCTTCCGCGTCCGCCTTTCTTGTCGAGGCGATGATCTCAAGGCCGCGAAGCAGTTCATTGGCAACACGAATCTGATCCTCGAAGTTTCCCGCACTACGACCCGCGGCCTCAGCCGAGCGCTTTGCTTCCTCTGCAATCTCGCCATCGAAGATGCCGAGTCTGCTGGCGCTCATTCCCGGCAGCGACTCGCCGGTTGCCATGCGATGAAGCGCGTGGGTCAAGCCAGAACCCACGAGCAACGCGAAATGCTCCGACTGGCAGAGAGCGGTTAGCCATGGCTCTATGCGCGACCGGAGCTTGTCGGGACCAAAGGCCTCATCCGGTCTTGCCCACGAACACGTTGACCCCTCCCGCAGCTTGAACGAAGGAGCACCTGCAATCGTGTCGCCATCAGCATAGAACAACACCGGGGCGTGATCGTCACGGCACTTCAGGATCTGGTTGGTTTGTTCTTGCGTCATGATTCACCTCCCCCGATTATCTCATCCAACAGACCCTCCGTCTCCTTCTCCAGGGCCAGGATGTCGGCCTTGATCTCTTCCAGCGTGCGCAGGGGCTGCGGCTTGTAGAAGTAGCGGGTGAAGCTGATTTCGTAGCCGGTCTTGATGCCGGACTCGTCGATCCAGGCATCCGGCACGTGGGGCAACACCTCACGAAGGAAGAAGGCCTCGATGCCGCCAGGCTCCAGGAGAGCTACCTGCTCCGTGTCGCGGAGCTCGCTGTCGGGCTCGTACTCCACCACGCATCGCTTGCCGTCGATAGCGGTCTCGAACAGTCCATGCAGTGGGTCCGGCTCTGCCTTGCCTGTCTTGTGTATCTTCCTGATGACCGGTGGGGCAGTCTCGTCCGCCTTGGCCTTCGCCTTGAGATCCTTGACCTCCTTGGGGCTGTATGCCCTCTGTGGGTCAATGTCCCTCACTCGCAACGGACGCTCCACCACCACTTTCCAATAGCCGAAGGCGGCGTTGGGGAATATCTTCGATTGCTCCGTCTCATCGAAGGCGAGGAAGGTGTCGCAGATCCGCTTCACATCCTCGGACGACAGCTCGCAGTTCTTCCGGCCCAGATTCTTCCTCAATGGCTTGTACCACGCCGTGGCGTCGATAAGCTGGACCTTGCCCCGGCGATGTTCCGGCTTGCGGTTGCTCAGCACCCAGATGTAGGTGGCGATGCCGGTGTTGTAGAACGTGTTCAGCGGCAGGGCCACGATAGCTTCGAGCCAGTCGTTCTCAATGATCCAGCGACGGATGTTGCTCTCGCCCTGGCCGGCGTCCCCCGTGAACAGCGAAGAGCCATTGTGTACCTCGGCGATGCGGCTGCCCAGGGCGGTGTTGTGCTTCATCTTGCTGAGCATGTTCACCAGGAACATAAGCTGGCCATCGCTGGAGCGGGTGACCAGCTTGAAATCCGGATCTCCGGCATGTTCAATGACAAAGCGGTGGTCCTTGATGTCGCCCTTCCCGCCCAAACGTTCCAGATCGGTCTTCCAGCTCTTCCCATGGGGCGGATTGGACAGCATGAAATCGAATTCACGGGACGGGAAGGCGTCCTGCGACAGCGTTGAACCGTACTTGATGTCCTCCGCCTCCTCGCCCTGGCCTTTGAGCAGAAGGTCGGCCTTGCTGATGGCGTAGGTCTCCGCATTGACCTCCTGGCCATACAGGTGAATGCCAACCTCAAGTCCGTGTTGCTCGGCCAGCTCGGCCAGGGTCTCCTCCGCCACGGTCAGCATGCCGCCCGTACCGCAGGCGCCGTCGTACAGTAGATAGGTGCTGGACCGTATTCGGTCGGCAACGGGCAGGAACACCAGGTTGGCCATCAACCTCACCACATCCCGCGGCGTGAAGTGCTCGCCCGCCTCTTCGTTGTTCTCCGCGTTGAAACGCCTGATGAGCTCCTCGAAGATGGTCCCCATGGCGTGGTTGTCCAGTGGGTGCAGCCTGACCGTGCCATCCTGTCCATAGACGGCCTTCGGACTCAGGTTGATCGATGGGTCAAGGAACTTCTCGATGAGATGGCCCAGAATATCGGCCTCCACAAGGGTGGGAATCTGGTTGCGCAGTTTGAACTTGTCCAGTATCTCCTGTACGTTCGGCGAAAACCCGTCCAGGTAGGTCTCGAAGTCAGCCTTGAGCTGCTGCTGCTTGCCACGGGCCTTCAGATCGCGCAGGGTGAAGGGTGAGGCGTTGTAGAATGCCTGACCGGAAGCCTGCTTCAGGGCGGCATCCTGGTTGGTGATACCAGCCTTGTCCAAGCGCTCCTTCATGTCGAGGACGGCCTTCTTGGTTGGCTCCAGCACTGCATCCAGCCGGCGGATGACGGTCATGGGAAGGATGACATCGCGGTACTTGCCGCGAACGTAGACGTCCCGCAGAACGTCGTCGGCAATGCCCCAGATGAAATTGGCGATCCAGTTGAGATTGTTGTCTGCCACGCGATGCCCCTCCCTTGCTGCGTGCCAAAGCTCTGGCCTCTGCGAGGGCTATGCCTGCTCAGCCCCCAGCTTGTTGATAGAATCTATCACATGTGAGGACTTGGTGCAATACCACGAGCCGGCGTCCTGAACGGCGGACGGAGGACTTCTCCCTGTGCAGCGTCTCGCAGTGGTTTTACTAATGGTCTCACTGCATTGGTGAACAGGCTCCGGTACTCGTTATTCGGTTGCGCTACTGGTCTCGTCTTTCGTCAGTTGTTTGCGTTGCTCCCATTCCCCCGACCCCAACCGTTAAACTGAACTTCCCCCTTGATTTGGGCCCAAAATAGGCATGGCTCAAGCACAAAAGTGTATGCCAAAATGTAGCCACGAACTCGTTTGACATTGTCTCCGCAATGG
>Ga0180431_10002240_pt1 | contig 26188 bp, 25 predicted proteins | sample SS_ome_11_FD_132459 | JGI IMG/M metagenome (GOLD analysis project Ga0180431, IMG submission 132459) | Hypersaline lake sediment archaeal communities from the Salton Sea, California, USA - SS_1_MS_1 metaG | ecosystem: Environmental > Aquatic > Non-marine Saline and Alkaline > Hypersaline >... | reverse complement strand
TTCGAGCTTGGAGGGTTTCTTGTCGAGAGAATCGGAGAGGGCGAGAGCGACGGCGACTTCGAGCGCGGCGGAGGAGCTGAGTCCGGCACCGATGGGGATATTGCCTCCGATTGCGGCGACCATACCGGGGAGCTTGTATCCGGCGTCCTCCAAAGCCCAAGCGACGCCGCGGACGTAGGCATACCAGCCGCTCTGATTTGGGTCGGCGGGCTCGCCGAGCCAGAATTCGCCGCGCTCGTCGAGGTCGACGGAATATACCTCGACCCTGCGCTCGAAGATGGTGGAAAAGGCGACGTAGACGTATCTGTCGATGGCGATGGGAAAGACGAGGCCGCCATTATAGTCGGTGTGTTCGCCGATGATGTTGACGCGGCCCGGGGCTCTGGCCATTTGGGCGTGACCTTCGAGTGCTTCGGAAGAGTTCGGGGGCAAAATAGTTCCTTTCGCGCATTCCCAGCGGGTGCGCTCTTTAGCCGCACGCGGCCTTCGGGCCATTATGCCAGGAAAGAGGGCCTGAAAAAAGGGGGATGCTGCGAAGGACAGCTATTTTGTGAGGTAGGGGAGGGGTCAGGCACGAGGGTGCCTTTTGATGCGGTCGGTGATTTCTTGGAGGGAGATTTTAAGTGTCTTATCCTTCTTGAGGAGGTCTTCGATGCGGCGGAAGCCGCTAATCGCGGTACAGTGACTCCTGCCGCCGAAGAAGTCGCCGATCTCGTTGTAGGAGCACTCGGTGAGTTCTCTGGCGAGATAGAATGCGGTTTGCCTGGGAACGGAGACGGATCTGGCGCGGCTCTTGGAGCGGAGAGCGCCTTTTTTGAGGCCGAAGTGTTCGGTGGTTGCGGACTCGATGGTTTCGAGGGTGACGGCGGAGGACTTGATTCCGAGAAGCTGGCTTAGGACTTCTCTGGAGGAGTCGAGGGAAATGGGGGTCTTGGTGAGAGCGGCGTAGGCGACGGAGGTGGTGACAGCGCCTTCGAGTTCGCGGACGTTGCCGTCGATGTGCCTGGCGATGTATTCCAGGACGGATACGGGGAAATGGCGGGATAGTTTCCTCGTTTTTTCGCGCAGGATGGCGAGGCGGGTCTGATAGTCGGGTTTTTGCAGGTCGGCGACCATTCCGGCGATGCAACGGTTGACGATGCCCTGCTGGAGGCTTTTTATCTGCATGGGATGGGCGTCGCTGGCCATGACGATCTGCTTGTGGGAGCAGGTGAGTTCGTTGAATGTGTGGAGGAATTCCTGCTGGGTGGCGCGCGTGTTGGCGATGAAGTGAATGTCGTCGATGACTAGGAGGTCGGCGCTGCGGAAGGAGTGGCGGAAGGAGTCGAGGGAGCCGTTTCTCAGGGCGAAGAGGAACTGATTAGTGAAGCCCTCTCCGGAAACATATATGATCCTTGCGGCCTTTTCTCGTCTCAAGTATTCGTTACAAATGCCGTGCAAGAGATGGGTTTTGCCGAGGCCGACGCCGCCGTGGATGAATAAGGGGTTATACATATTAGAAGTGCCGTTTGCGACCTCAATGGCGGCGGCATGTGCGAGGCTGTTGCAAGGTCCAACGACGAAGTTGTCTAGGAGAAGGTCCTTTCTGAATTGGGGGGCGGGTTTTTTTGCGGGATTTTTTCGAAGGCTGATTTCGGCTTCGGTGGTGGTGCGGTCCTGGGATTGCTGAGCGCGCATGCGATGGAACAGTTGTGGGTCGACGCGGAAATCCACGTCGGGTCGCTGGCCGGTGACGGTTTGGAAGGAGTCTGCGATGAGATTATGGTAATGGCCCTGGAGCCATTCCTGTATGAAGAGATTGGGTGTGCCGATAACAACGCGGCTATCGGCGTGTGAAAGAAGCTCGACGTTTTTGAACCACAAGCTGAAGCGTTGGTGGCTGATCGCTTTTTGTATTTCGGAAAGGACCTTACCCCAAAGCGCTACATCCACGCCCGTCACTTTCGGCTCCCCAAAGGTCGCAGGCGACCTGATGCTCGAAGCAGGGAAAGAAAGGGATGCCAGTTACCCCCGAACTTTCATCCGAACGGGGATTCTATCAGCGAAGGTTGATGAGTGTCAAACAAGTCGAGAGGAAAAAGAAGCGGGTGCGGTTGACTATCAGGCGCATGGTTTTCTGTAAGCCTTTGCGTTCCATCAGCTAACGTGTGACGGCGGCGGCGAAAAAATTTTTTGCGGCGCGTTGAAAGAGTGCAGGCTTCGAGGCGAGAGCGGGAGAAGTCGGCGGTGTTTTGATGGAACAGCAAGCGGGCGTATAGACGGAAGGTGGGTTGAGCCAATGAGATACGACGAATTCGCGCAGGCGTTGCGCACGACGTTGTTTCGGCTCGCGTCAAGCGACGAGAGAGTTTTTTTCTGAAGAAAAGTCGCATGGGGTAGAGAGATTGCGGCCGGCGCGACGGGTTGTCACGAGTAGTGGGGAAGCCGGAGGGGTCGCCAGGCGGCGAGTGAAGTCTGACGGAGAGGAGGAGCGGGAGAAGAAGACGACGGGCAGGAGGTCTGCGCGAGCAACACGCGCGTTACATCGGGTGCGATGCTGCAAGAATGACATCCGGAACGCAACGTCACGAACAGGTCGGGTTAATTTGCGGAAAGCTTCAGGGAGAACGCGGAACCGTAAGGGCGTAGAGGAGAGTCTTGTCCGTCGGACGAAAGCCGAGATGTTGGTAGATGTTGAGAGCGGGGCGGTTTTGTTCGTCAACACTGAGAGAAATCTTAGTAGCGCCGGCGCGTCTTGCTGCGGAGATGGCGTAGCGCATAAGGGTTTCGCCATAACGTTGGCCGCGGCAATGGGGTACAACGCCGAGGTAAACGAGACAGAAGTGACCGGGCTTGCGAAGTTGGTTGACTAGCACGCAACCGACAGCACGCTGTTGCTTGAGCGCGAGGAGCCAGAGGTCGGGTCTGAACTCGCCGGCGAGCTTGTGACCTTCCAAGACCTCGGCGGCGGTCTGGACCCTTGGAAGCGAAGGGCAGTCGAGGGTACCTTCGAGGGTGGCAGAAAAGGCGCGCTCGAACTGGTGATGCGTGCTGTTATCATATGTTATCCACTCGAAGTCGCTGGGAGGTGAGGGAGAGGCCAAGGTGGCAGATTCCATGTTTGTGAGTACGGCGACGCGGCGGAATCCGGCGGAGAGGAAGGGGATTCCACCGTGGGGGAAGCGGTGGGGTATGAGAGCGACGAAGAGGCCGGCTCCCTGTTGAGCTGCGGCGTCAAGGGCGGCCTTTACGAGGATGGTTGAGGTATCGGGGTTCTCGGAGGGGGCGGTCGATGGGAAGGCGATGACGGCGGTGCGGCTTGGGGAGATGAAGAAGGGGATGGAGCCGACGAGGGCGCTTCCTCTGCGGGCGACGATCTGGTCTTCGATGCGCCAAGTGCCCTTGCGAATGGCGTGGCGGAGTTCTTGGACGGCCGCGTCGCTATGGGCGAAGCCGGTGCCGCCTGAGGTGTAGAAGCGGAGCGCCTCTTCGCTTTCGGCGGTCGTTACCCTGTATATCCTGAGGTGCTGGTCGGGCATGAAAGGATTCTACGGCGTGGAAGGGGTGCTGGGAAGTGGGAGTGTTGGAGTCACGAGGATTTCCGGGCGGAAGATTTTTTTCTGTGGAGGGGCCTGGTGTTCTTGCACTGGGGGTAGCCGGAGCAAGCGAGAAAGGGGCCGTGCTTGCTGCGTCGTATGACCATGGGCTTTCCGCACTTGTCGCACGTGGCTTTGCCTTTGGAAGCGTCTGGGGAGGCGCCGATGGATTTGGTGTTCTTGCATTCGGGATAACCGGAGCAAGCGAGAAAGGGGCCGTGCTTGCTCCGCCTGATGACCATGGGCTTTCCGCACTTTTCACAAACGGCTTTGGTTTCGGAAGGCTGCTTGTCTCCTTCGAGGGGCTGTGTGTTCCGGCAGTCCGGGTAGCCCGAGCAGCCGAGAAAGGGGCCGTGCTTTCCGGTCTTGACGACCATGGGGCGGCCGCATTTGTCGCAGGTTTTATCGGAGGTTTCGAGAACGGGAACGTCGAAGGGCTTCGTGCCCTTGCAGTCGGGGTAGCGGGTGCAGGAGAGGAACCAGCCGTGCTGCTTGCTCTTTCGCGGGGCCATGGGAGAGCCGCAGAGGTCGCAGGTGTCGGCCTGGGAGGTCATGTCGTCCTCGGCCTTGAGGAGGTCGTTTTTGAAGGGGGTGTAGAACTCCTTGAGGACCTCGATGCGGTCCTGGCTTCCATCCTCGATGCCGTCGAGCTCTTGTTCCATGTGGGAAGTGAACTCGATGTCCATGATTTCGGGGAAGTGGGCCATGAGCTTATCGGAAACGACCTCGCCGAGACGAGTTGCGTATAGCTGCCTCTTGCGGCGAATCACGTAGCCGCGCTCCTGAATGGTGGAAACGGTGGGGGAGTAGGTGCTGGGGCGTCCGATGCCGAAGCGTTCGAGCGCTCTTACGAGGGTGGCCTCGCTGTAACGGTTGGGTGGCCTGGTGAAGTGCTGTTCGGGCTTAAGCTCGAGAAGGTCAAGCTCTTGGCCGTAGGTGAGGGTTGGTAGGAGGGTCTCCTCCTGGTTTTGAGGGGTGAGGCGGCGAAAGCCGGGGAATTTCATTGTTCTTCCCTGGACCTTGAACAAGCCCCCCCCGCCGGATATCTCGACGTCGGTGACGTCGTAGACGGCGGGTGCCATTTGGCTGGCGACGAATCGCTTCCAGATGATTTGGTAGAGCTTCAGGAGGTCGTCGGGGAGGTGCTTTGAGAGGCTTTCGGGGGTGCGTTGGGGGGAGGTGGGCCGTATGGCCTCGTGGGCCTCTTGAGCGCCCTTGCGGGATTTGAATAAGTTGGGTTTCGGGGGGAGAAAGGTGTGGCCGAAGGCATTTTCGATGTAAGAGCGGACGTGACTGAGGGCTTCGTCGGCGACGCGAAAGGAGTCGGTTCGCATGTAGGTGATGAGCCCGACGGGGCCTTCCTCGCCGACGTCGACACCCTCGTAGAGCTGCTGGGCGAGGGCCATGGTTCTGCGGGTGGTGAAGTTGAGAGCGGAGGAGGCGGCCTGCTGGAGGGTGCTGGTGATGCAGGGCGGGGGGGCTGATTCGAGCTTTTGCTTTCGTTCGAGGCCGGTGAGGCGGAACTGGGCTTGGGAGAGGCGGCGGACGGCGGCCTGGGCGTCCTGATCCGTTTTGAGGTCGATCTTTTCGCCGTCGAGTTCGGCGAGTGGAGCTTCGAGTTGGCCGCCCTCCTTCGTGTCGAATCGGCCGAGGACTGTCCAATACTCGCGGGGCTTGAAGTCGCGGATTTCCCTCTCGCGCTCGACCACAAGGCGAAGGGCGACCGACTGGACCCTGCCGGCGCTGAGGCCGCGATAGAGCTTTTTCCAGAGAAGGGGGCTGAGTTCGTAGCCGACGATGCGGTCGAGTATTCGGCGTGCCTGCTGGGCGTCGACTTTATGGAGGTCAATGGTTCCGGGCGAGTTGAAGGCCTTCTTGATGGCGGAAGGTGTTATCTCGTTGAAGGTCACGCGGCGTATCTTCTCATCGGGTAGACCGAGTCCCTGGGCGAGGTGCCAGGCGATGGCTTCGCCTTCCCTGTCGGGGTCGGGGGCGAGGTAGACGGTGTCGGCATCTTTGCTGAGTTGTCGAAGCTTCTTGAGGACGGCTCCTTTGCCGCGGATGACGGAGTAGCTGGGTTGGAAGCCGGCGTCGATGTCGACGCCGAACTCTTTTGTCGGGAGATCGCGAACGTGGCCGCTGCAGGACTGGACGTCGTAGCTCTTGCCGAGGATTTTTTCGATGGTCTTGGCCTTGGCTGGTGATTCGACTATGACGAGAGACTTTTCCATTTGCGCTCTTCCGAGTTGGAACCTGGGGGAGTAATTATGGCAAAGGGCGGTGGTTTGTCAAGGAGGGAGGGAAAGAGGAATGCGAGATGGAGGGTGAGGTTGTGCAGAGGCAATTGGCTTGACCGTGGATCGGGGTTGGAATAAACTACCCTCTAATTTCCTCGTTCGCGGGAGCGATAAGAGATGAGCCGTGACCGGGCGTCGGATCTGCGTAAGACGGATTCGGAGATATATTCGATCGTCGGGCGTGAATTGAGGCGTCAACAGAGGATGCTGCAGTTGATCGCGTCGGAGAATTACACGCCGCTTGCGGTGCTGGAAGCGGCGGGGTCGGTGCTGACGAACAAGTACGCGGAAGGCTATCCTGGGAGGAGATGGTACCAGGGGTGCAAGATAGTGGGCGAGGCGGAGCAGGCGGCGATAGACAGGGCGAAGGAGCTGTTCGGGGGGGAGCATGCGAACGTGCAGCCGCATTCGGGGACGCAGGCGAACATGGCGGTTTACTTCGCTGCGCTGAGGCGAGATGACAAGATAATGTCGATGACGCTGTCGGACGGGGGACACCTTTCGCACGGGTTCGAGGGGAGTTTTTCGGGGCGGGATTACGGGGTGGCGTATTACCGGTTGTGCCGTGAGACGGAGCTGATAGATTACGATGGTCTTGCAAGGGAGGCGCGCGAAAGCAGGCCTAAGATGATAGTAGCGGGGGGAAGCTCGTATCCGCGGCACATAGATTTCGAGCGGTTTGGGGAGGTTGCGAGGGAAGTGGGGGCGCTGCTGCTGGTGGACATGGCGCATTTTGCGGGCCTGGTGGCGGGTGGGGTTCACCCTGACCCGGTGCCGCATGCGGATTTCGTTTCGGGGACGACGCATAAGACCTTGCGCGGCCCGCGGGGGGGCTTCGTGCTGTGCAAGGCGGAGCATGCGGGGGCGCTGGACGACGCGGTTTTTCCGGGTCTTCAGGGCGGTCCGCTGATGCACATAGTGGCGGCGAAGGCGGTGTGCTTCAAACTTGCGCGGACGGAGGAGTTCCGGGCGTATCAAAGGGAGGTGGTGGAGAACGCGCGGGCGCTGGGCCGAGCGCTGGAAAAGAGAGGGTACCGGCTGGTGACCGGGGGGACGGATACGCACATCGTGCTGGTGGACCTGCGGGCGTTGGGGGTAACGGGGCAGGCTGCGGCGAGAATGTTGAACCGCGCCGGGATAGCGGCGAACAAGAATTCGATTCCATTCGATCCGAGGCCACCCGGAGAGGCGAGCGGGATACGGCTGGGGACGCCTGCGATTACGACGAGAGGGATGAGGGAGAAGGACATGGAGAAGGTGGCGGAGCTGATCGACACGGCGTTGAGGTCGAAGGGGGAACGTGGGGCGATCAGGCGTGTTCGGGAGGATGTGGAAGGGTTTCTGGAGGCGTTTCCGATATACGAGGAGCTGTCGGAGGAATGGGCCTAGATGCACAGGGGCGGTTCCTGCGAATAGCTGACGGGACGGACAGGTCTGCATTTGGGGCGGCTGCCAGGGTTGCACTTCTGCCTTTCTCGCTGGGGTATGGGACGGCCATGGCGTTTCGGGATGCGCTGTACCGGTCCGGCGTGGCGCACGCAGTTCGCGCGCGGCGTCCGGTGATCAGCGTGGGCAACATCACCGTGGGGGGAACGGGAAAGACGCCAATGGTGGCCTACCTGGCAGGGCTGCTGAGGGGTGAGGGGCTGAAGCCGGCGATCCTGATGCGCGGATACCGTCCGCTGGGCGCGTCGGGGATGGGGGATGAGGCCGCAGCGCTGCAGGCTGCGCTTCCCGATGTGCCGGTGTTCTGTAACAGGAACCGGGCTGCCGCCGCGAAGGAGGCGGTGTCTTCGGCGGGGGCGAACGTTCTACTGCTGGACGACGGATTTCAGCATAGGAGACTGGGGAGGGACCTGGACGTTGTGACCGTGGACGCGCTGTGTCCGTTCGGGGGCGGGAGGCTGCTGCCTGCGGGGCTGCTGCGGGAGTCGCCGTCGGCGCTGAGGAGAGCGGACGTTGTGGTTTTAACTCGAACGGACGAGGTGGAAGGAGACGTGCTGGAGGAGGTGGAAGGGGAGGTGCGGAGGTTGGCTCCGGAGGCGGTTCCGGCGAGGTCGGTGCACAGAGCGACTCGAGTGTTTTTCGCTGAGGAGAACAGACTGGGGGATGTGGCGGAGCTTTCCGGCAGAAAAGTGGCGGCTTTCTGCGGGATAGGAAGGCCGGAGTCGTTCCGACGAACGCTGGAGGGGCTTTGCGGTGAGGTGGTTCTGTTTCGTGAATTCCCTGATCACCACGTGTACGGGGAGGAAGAGCTGAGGTCGTTGGGGTGGGAGGGTGGGAAGATGGGGGCGGAGTTAATTGTAACCACGGAGAAGGATTACGCGAGGCTCAGAGGCATACAGGGGCTCGGCCTTCCGCCGGCGGTGATAGGGATAGAGCTTGCGGTGACTTCGGGAGAAGACGAGCTGCGTAGGCTGGTGGTAAGGGCCGCGCGCGGGGGAATGGGAGAAGGGTGATGAGTTGCGTAAGGGTCGCGGTTGCAGGGTGCTCGTCGTACGAACGGAAGGGCGTCGAGAATGCGGTGGGTATGGTGATGGAGGAGCTTGAGCCGATTGGGATAGGGTCGGGGGACCGGGTGCTGGTGAAGCCGAATCTGCTGAGCGCACGAGAGCGGCGAGAGGGGGTGACGACTCATCCGGCGGTGGTGGCGGAGGTCGTTAAGTATCTGGCGGGGAAGGGGGCTAAGGTGCTGATAGGAGACAGCCCGTGCAACCGTAGGGTGAGGGTGGAGGAGCTTTGGGAGAGAACGGGGATGGCGGGCGTGGCGCGGGAGACGGGTGCGGAACTGGTGAGCTTGGACGGTCGTTCGGCGGTGAAGGTGGGATCTCTGGGTGAAGAGGTGTACCTGACCCCTTATGCGTTTGACGTAGATGCGGTCGTCTCGGTGCCGAAACTGAAGACGCACGGTCTGACGCAGCTTACGTGCGGGGTGAAGAACCTGTTCGGGCTGATTCCGGGGTATGCGAAGCTGGAATGCCACAAGAAGTATCATCGTGGGAAGGATTTCTCGCGATTGCTGGCGGCGGTGTTGGCGGCGGTGAGGCCGAAGGTGACGGTGGCGGACGCGATTGTGGCGATGGATGGGGCGGGGCCGAGCCACGGGGGGTTGGTGAATGCGGGATTGGTGCTTGGCGGCAAGGATGCGGCGGCGCTCGACGCGGTGTGCGCTCATTTGATGGGGTTCAAGGAGGGGGAAGTCGGGCATGTGCGGTTGGCGGGGAAGCTTGGGGTGGGTGAGGCGGATTTGAGCAGAATAGAGGTTGTGGGCGAAGAGCTTTCGAGGCTGCTGCTGAAGTCTTTCAAGCGGCCCAAGGCGAACGCGCAGGAGCTGGTGCCGGAGTTCGTGGCGAAGCTGTTCCACCGGTTCATCTGGGTGAGGCCGCACTTCACTGAAAGGTGCACGGGCTGCGGGGTGTGCGTGGAGAACTGCCCGGCGGGGGCGTTGAAAATGGGTGATGGAAAGCCTATGCTGACGCCGAAGGAATGTATAGAGTGCTTTTGCTGCGACGAGAGTTGCCCGCACGATGCGGTTGAATTGCGCCATGGTCCTCTGGCGAGGTTTTTCGTCTAGATGAGCAGGAAGAAGTCTGGGGTTACCATACTGATTGAATACGTGTCGGCGAGGGCTTTCGGGTGGGTTATGGGGGCGCTGCCGATCTGGTTGGGTATGCAGCTTGCAGCGGTGCTGGGGACGATTGTTTTTTGCGTGGATAGGCGACACCGGCTGGTGGCGTACGACAATCTGCGGCGGGCGTTCGGGGATACCTTGTCGCGACGGGAGATAAGGCGTATTACCCTTCGGAATTACATCCACATGCTGCGGATGGCGGTGGACATGATTCATCTGCCTCGCCTACACAGGGCGGGGAGGCTGTGGCGGCACATCGAGATGAAGAACATGAAATACGTCGAGGAGGCGGTGAAGGTTGGGAAGGGGGGGATATTCGTGACGGGTCACGTAGGGAACTGGGAACTGATAGGGTGGGTGTTTGCTGCGGTGGGGTACAATTTCAACTCGCTTGCGAGGCCGTTGGATAATCCTTTGCTGGATGAGTACATGCGGAGGCTGCGGGAAGGGACGGGTCAGAAGATCGTGCGGAAGGAAGGGGGGATAAGGACGCTGGCGCGGGTGCTGCGCGAGGGAGGATACGCGGCGTTTCTCATAGACCAGGATGCGAGAGGGAAGGGGGTGTTCGTTGAGTTTTTCGGGCGGGAGGCATCGACGACGCCGGCCGTGGCGGCGCTGGCATTGAGGACGGGAGCGCCGATAATTACGGGATTCTCCAAGAGGGTGGGCGGCGGGCTTCGGTACGAGCTGACGGTAACGCCGCCGATTTGGCCGGAGTCGAGGGGAGACAGGGCGGAAGATATAAAGCGGATAACATCGGAGATGACGCGGCGGGTGGAGAGCGCGGTGCGCGCGTGTCCGGAGCAGTGGATGTGGCTGCACCGGCGGTGGAAGACGAGGCCGGCGGAGAAGGGGAAGTCGCAGGAGTCCCCGAAGGAAAAGGAGGCGCGAAGTGAGAGGTGAGATAAGTAGGATCGTGGAGACGTTGGGCGCGCCGGAGATCCTGGTAGTGGGAGACGTGATAGCGGACGTTTACGTGTGGGCGACGAGCGCGGGGATGTCTATGGAGGCGCCGGTTCCCGCGCTGGACGTGGATTCGAGGGAGATGCGTCCTGCGGGAGCGGCGCTCGTGGCGGAGAACCTTGTAGGCTTGGGAATGAAGGTGCGCGTGGCAGGGGTAGTGGGGGAAGACGCGGCAGGGGAGCGGATCGCGAGCCGGCTTTCGTCGATAGGAGTGGGCACGGAGGGGCTGCTGTCGGCTTCGGACAGGTCGACGCCGTCGCGGACGCGGTACATGGCGTCGTTGAGCGGGAGCATGCGGGCGGTGCAGCAGGCGCTGATGGTGATAAGCCGGAACCGACACGTTCCGCGGGCCTCTTTGATGGAGGAGTTGATGGGGCGGGTGACCGACCAGCTTTCAGAGGTCGAGCTTGCGGTGTGCGTGGACTACGGGCTGTGCGCGGCGACGAGAACGGTAGCGCCCGAGGTCGTCCAACTGGCGAAGTCGCGGGGGACCAAACTCGTGCTGGATCCTAAGGGGATATCCGATCTTTCGGCGCTGTCGGGCGCGGATATTCTGGTGCTCAATCGCGAGCAGGGGGAGGGGGTTTCCGGGTTGAGGATAGAGCTGGAAGAGGACATGCGCGTGGCGGCGGAGCGGATAGCGCAGAAGCTTTCGGCGAAGACGGTGGTGATGACGGTAGGGCGGGACGGGATATTCCTTTTCGAGAAGGCGGATAGGTGCAGGTTGTTCAGAACGCGGGTGGTTCGGGTGAGCGACTTGATAGGAGCGGAGGAGGCGGGTCTGTCGGCGATTTGCGCGGTGATTGCGTCGGGAGGGTCGCGCGAGGACGCGGTGACTCTGGCGAACTTCGCCGCGGGTATTGCGATACGAGAAGTGGGAGGGAGCAAAGTGGGGAAGGAGGAGATACTGGGTGGGAGTGAGGAGGCGCGGGCGGAGGCGAAGGTGCTGAGGCGAGAGGAGTTCGTGAAGCGCGCCGAGGGGTGGCACAGGCTTGGGAAGAAGGTGGTTTTCACGAACGGATGCTTCGATATCCTGCACTTAGGGCACGTGAAGTATCTTGAGTACGCCAAAGCCCAGGGGGACTGCCTGATGGTGGGGGTGAACGGCGACGAGTCGGTGCGGGCGCTGAAGGGTCGGGGGAGGCCGGTGACACCGGAGAAGGAACGGGTACTGGTGCTGGCCGGGCTTGAGTCGGTGGACTGCGTGACGATTTTCGGCGAGGAGACTCCGCTCGAGTTGATTGAGGCGGTGAAGCCCGATGTGCTGGTTAAGGGGGAAGAGTGGGAGGAGGAGGGGGTAGTGGGTCGGGAATTTGTGGAGAGTTACGGGGGTCAGGTGGTGCTGGCGCCTATGGAAGAGGGTGTTTCGACAACGAAGATCATACGCAAGATGGATGAGGGGGCGGGGGGGTAGGGTTGCGAGCGGTCGGGGGGAGGGGGATATGAGCGAATTGATTCGGGCTACGGGCGTGGTCGTTGCGGGTGGGTGGAGCAGGCGGATGGGGCGGCGGAAGGAATGGCTGGATTTTGGCGGGATGTCGCTTTTGGAGCGCGTGGTTGCGCGGGCGGAGGGGATGTTTCCGCGGGTCGTGGTGGTGGCGAAGGAACCGGAGGGGTTGCCCGCGCTTCGGGTGGAAGTGATGAAGGATTGTGAAGGGGGAAGCGGTCCGCTGGCGGGAATCCGCGGGGGGCTGGAGGCGCTCAAGACGGAGTATGCCTTTGCGTGCGCGTGCGACATGCCATTCGTGAATGTGGAAGTTGTGCGGCTGTTGTGGGGACATGCGGGAGAGGGAGAGGTGGTGATCCCGCGAGGTGAAGGCGGGCTGGAGCCGCTGCATGCGTTCTATTCGAAGAGATGTCTGGAGCCGGTGAGGAGAGCGCTTTCGGCGGGGAAGAGGAGAATCGTCGACTTCTTTCACGAGGTGTCGGTGGTGGAGGTGGGGGCGGAGGAGCTTTCGCGGGTAGGCGATTACGAGGAGTCTTTCTTGAACCTGAACACGCCGGAGGAATATGAGCGGGCGGTGGAAGTCATGAGGACGAGGCGAGCTCGCCGAAGAGAGTGAGGGGCGTACAGGAAGTGATGCGCACTCCGACGAACGTTCCTTCGAGCGCCTGGGGTCCTTCGAAAGCCACGATGTGATTGGTTCTGGTCCTTCCAGTGAGCTTTGAGCGGTCGCGTTTGCTCGGCCCCTCTACGAGCACCTCCTGCGTCGAGTCGATGAGTGCGGTCTTCTGCGTGAGGCTTATCCTGCGCTGGATGTCGAGGAGGAGGTTGTTGCGGCGAGCCTTCTCCTCAGGCGGGACATCGTCGGGCATATCGGCGGCGGCGGTGCCCGGGCGGGGCGAATACTTGAAGATGAAGGAGTTCTGGAACCCCACGTCCTGGAGGAGGGAGCAGGATTGCCGGAAGTCGTCGTCGGATTCGGTGGGGAAGCCGACGATGAAGTCTGCAGCGATGGTGACATCGGGGACTGCATCGCGAAGCTTCGCGGCGAGGTCGCGGTAGTAGGCGGAGGTGTATCCGCGCTTCATGAGCTTGAGGATCCTGTCTGAGCCGGACTGAGGGGGGAGGTGGACGTTTTCGCAGACGGAGGGAAGGTCGGCGATGGCGGAGATCATCCTATCGCTGAAGTCGAGGGGGTGGGAGGTGACGAAGCGGATGCGGCGGAGGCCGTCGATGCGGTCGAGGCGGGCAAGGAGGTGGGCGAGATCGGCGCGGGGCGAGAGGCGCTTACCGTAGGAGTCGATATTCTGTCCGAGGAGAGTGATCTCGACGCAGCCGTCGTCCACAAGTGTTTTCACTTCGTCGGCGATTTCGTCGGTGGGGCGGCTGATCTCGCGTCCTCGGACATAGGGGACGATGCAGTAGGAGCAGAAGTTGTCGCAGCCGCGCATGGCTGCGACGAAGGCCTGGAAGTGATTGCGGCGGAAGGAGCCGGAGCGGGAGAGGCGGAAATCTTCGGGTGTGGCGACGGCGAGAACGGGAGAGCGGGAACGCGCCTCTTCGATGAGTTCGGGGAGGCGGTGGAGCATCCTGGTGCCGCAGACGAGGTCAACGTGGGGCAGCCTGCTGGCGACCTCGACGGCGTCTTTTTGAGCCATGCAGCCGATGACGCCGATGAGGAGGTAGTGGTCGCGTTCTTTTCTGCGTTTGAGAGCGCCGGCGCGGGAGAAGACTCTCTCTTCGGCGTGCTTGCGGACGCTACAGGTGTTAAACAGTATGACGTCGGCGTCGTCCGGGGACCGGGCTTCCTCGTAGCCCAGCGAGAGAAGCCGGCCGAGAATGAGCTCTGAGTCGAGCTTGTTCATCTGGCAGCCGAAGGTTTCGATGAAGACTCTGGGCATCGGGAAGACCTGTGTTTCTCTGGATGCGGGAACCGGAGTGCGGCGAGGCGAACAGGGTCATCAAAAGATTCTAACCGGACAAGGCTTTGGGCGTCAACAACGGCGGGGAGGTCGTCTTGGTTTGATGCCTAGTCTATGTATCCGAGAGAGCGAAGCTGCTCGAGCCTCTCTTTTGTGATGGATTCGGGAAGCCGCATGGCGGAGACCCTGTCAATCTGATTGCGAATCATTTTTGAGAGGCGATCACGCATTGAGTTGGTGATGTCGGGTCTCTTTTTCGACAAGTCGGTGTGCTCTTGGGGGTCTGATGAAAGGTCGAAGAGGAAGTCGGTGCCGTCCTCGAAATGAATGAGCTTCCAGTCGCCCATGCGGAGGGCGTAGGCGGGGCCGCCTGGAAGGTGGGTCCAGGGCTCGCGCATGGTGAATGCGAGGAGGAAGTCCTGGGAGCTTTCGCCGTAGATGAGTCCGAGCAGGCTCCTGCCCTCGAATTGTTTCGGAACGGGGATGTTGAGCATGTCGAGGATGGTGGGGGCGAGGTCGCGGAGCTCTACTATCTCGGGGACTCTTACGTTCAGCACCGGCAGGGTGGGAGAAGAGATCACGAGAGGGACGAGAGCCGTTTCCTGGTAGAGGTACCTGAAGTGGCCGAAGCCGCGTTCGTGCTCGTAGAGAAGCTCCCCGTGGTCTGCAATCAGGATGACGATGGTTCTCCTTCGGACGTCGAGGTCGTCGAGCTTCTGTAAGACTTGTCGGATGTGCCCGTCGACATAGGCGACTTCGCTGTCGTAGGCGGCCCTGATTCCGGCAAGCTCGGCTTCGTCGAGGTCGATCTGTTCCTTGTAGACAGTTTCGATGTAGTCCCTTTCGATGGTGTATGGGGTGTCGGGGCCGTGATAACGATACGGGTCGTGGGTTTCCATGTAGTGAACGAAGGCGAAGAAGGTACTGTCTGCATTGGCGTCGAGCCATGGGAGGAGAAGACTGTTGACTTCTGACGCGTCGCGATAGGGGGTCGGGCCCTTTGGGAGTTCCTCGTAGGTTTGGAAGCCCTGATCGAGGCCGCTCTTGCGGTGGAGTATCACGCTGCCTGGGAAGGCGGCGGTTTGGTAGCCTGCTTGTAGAAGGACTTCGGTGAGCGTGAGTTGGTCGGGTTCGAGGCCCAATGCGCTGGAGGTGACGCCGTGTACGATGGGGTAACGAGAGGTCATGAGGGTGCTGAAAGAGGGCCCGGTGGCGGGGGCCTGTGTGGTGGTGTTGAGGAAGGTGACGCCGTGTTCGGCGAGGGAGTCGATGGCGGGGGACAGGTCGCCTTCGGCCCCGTAGCATCCGAGGCGGTCGGGGCGGAGTGCGTCAACCGCGATGATGAGGACGTTGTACCTGGCGGAGCGTCGCGCAGGCCCCAGAAGCACCAGGGCCGCGACAAGGATGGAGACGGCGGCGAGAGTGAGGAAGGCGATGGCGAAAAGGATGGCCCTTCTATGCGGCATCGAGTTCTCCCTGGAGCGCGATTCAAATAGGCAGCCCAAACGGCGCGGCTTGTGCTTCACTTGCAGATCATAAGGGAGGAACAAGCTGGGTTCAACGTGGTTGTGGCGGGGTGGGGGAGCTTGACAGGCGGATGCGGGGGGTCTAGACTGCGGTGTGGAGGAACAGGTAGATGCGAACTTCGGGGATAGTGAGAACGCTGTGGGCGATAAACGGTGTGCTGGCGGCCGCTCTTGCTGCCGCCTGCTACGGAAGCTACCGGTCTCTGAGCGGCGGGGGGATCGAGGCGAGCCCGGTGGAGGCGTGGAGGGAAGAGAGCAAGCCTGGAGTTCGGCAGGGGGAAAGGACGCTGGCGGACTACGCGGTCATCTGGCAGCTTGACGGCATGGTTGCGTCCGAGCCGGGGGAAGGAAGTGTCGATGACGCGGGGGGAGGCGGTGACATCCGATGCCTGGGGACGGTCGTGGGGAGAACCTTGAGCGGCGACGAGGTGGAGGAGTATTCCTGCGCGTTGCTGTCGGACGCGACGGGTGAGAGACGGATGGTGCGGGAGGGGGATGTGTTCGGAGACTGGGTGGTCGCGGGAGTGGAGAAGGGCGGCGCTCTTTTGCGCCGCGGGGACGAGGAGAGGCTGCTGGGGGTACAGAAGAGAGTTGCAGCAGGTCAAGTGGAGGCTCCGAGTGTGAAAGTCACGCCCGTGGGGAGGCCCGGTGCGAGGGGCCCGACGGTTGATTTTTCAGCATACGTTACGCCGTCGTCGGAGGTGACGCGGGAGGTGAGGAGGAGTCTGTATGGGTTGATCATGGGTGGAGGGAGATTGTACGAAGAAGTGGCGCAGAGCGCGCTGCTGAAGCCGCACAGTACGGGCGGCGAGGCGGACGGAGTGGAGGTGAGCCGGATTCAGGAGGGGTCGCTTGCGAGCCATCTGGGGTTTAAGAGCGGGGATGTCATCGTTGGGGTGAGCGGGAAGAGGATATCGACCATCGAGGAGGCGCTGCGGCTGATACCGCTGATCATGACGCAGTCTCGGGTGGATGTCACGTTGCGAAGGGGCGGGAAGGACATAACATACTACTTCGATCTGAAGTGACGGGCGTGAGGGTTCTGGTCGTAAACAGCGAGCATCCGCAGCTTGCGGAGAAGAAGGCGGAGGCGCTGAGAAAGCGCGTTCTGCCGATGTTGGGTGAGACTTTCGGGGTGAGCGGGGAGCTGTGCCATTTCAGCGAACTCGGCGGCTTGGGTATGGAAGGGGAGAAGTATGCGGGAGTGATGCTTTCGGGGTGCAGCACGGACTGGTGCGAGTATTCGCGGGATTCTCTGGAGGGCGCGCTCGATTTCCTGCGACGGGTGAAAGCGCCGGTTTTGGGGATATGCGGGGGGCATCAGATGTTGGGGCTGGCGTTCGGTGCCGAGCTTGGGCCGATGCGGGAGCTGAGGGAGGGAGAGGAAGACCCCAATCCCAACTATCATCCGGGGATGTTCAAGGAGGCGGGGTATATGGGGGTGAGGCGGTTGCGGGATGACGGACTTTTCGCGGGGCTGCCGGAAGTGATGGCGGTTAAGCAGTCGCACTACTTCCAGGTGATGGAGCTGCCGGACGATTTCGAGCTGCTTGCGACTTCGGATGAGTGCCGGATTCAGGCGATGCGGAAACGAGGCGCGCGAGTGTACGGGGTGCAGTTCCACCCGGAGAATCACGACGAGGATCACCTGGATGGGAAGCGAGTGATCGGGAATTTCCTCAGGATGTGCGGGGTGGCGGGCTAGGCGGCAGGTAGAGGGATACGGCTTGGATTGTTTCGGGGGGGACTAGGTCATCTTCGGGCGCGGGGGCTTTTAAGTTTTTTGCGACGAGGGTGACGCCGCTTGCGAGAATGGCGAGGGTGACGAGGATTTTGAGAAAGGTTGCGGGGGCCCGCATAACCGCCCTGCAGCCGAGGATGACGCCGGGGATGGCGCCGACGAGGAGGAGGCCGGTTGTGAGGATGTCGGCGTTCCCTTCGACGAAGTGAGTGACGCCGCCGGCGATCACGAGGATCGCGGCGACGAGGATGTTGGTGCCGACGATTTTCCTGATGGGAAGCCTGTAGATGAAGATAAGGGCGGTGACGATCAAGCAGCCGCCGCCGACTGATGTCATCCCGACGACGAAGCCGACGATAGCGCCGACGGGCACCGCCAGCCAGAGCTCTAGTGTGGAGTTGCTGGAAGATTCTTCGTCTTGGCTTTTCTTCCTATTCCGCGCGAGGATGGGACAGATGTCCCAGAGAAGGCTGACGCTGATGGCGATGAGAAGGACGCCGAGGCCGAGTGCGAGGTAGTGGCTGGTGAGAGCCCTGGTTGCCTCGTTGCGGTGTAATACGCTTACGAGGTGAGCGCCGATGACGGCGGTTGGAACAGCGGCCAGGCCCATGACGAGGGCGAGCTTGGGCTCGACGTTTTTCTGGCGGAGATGCTGGGCTGCGGCGACAATCTTGGTGGGGATCAGGTAGACGAGACCCGTGGCCACGGCGACGACGGGGTTCATTCCGAGGAAGATCACGAGAGAAGGCGTTATGAGGGCTGCGCCGCCGACTCCAGTAAGTCCCACGAGCAGCCCGATGACGAATCCCAACAAGATCGTGACAAAAGGTTCCAGGGCACCCATGGTCTTATTTGCGGCGGCTCCCGTTCTTGGTGTATCGCGGACCGTGCGTTGTTGAGGTCGAAGCACGGGATGAAACAAAAATGCCGGCGTCATGGAGGCAACACCAAGCCGGCGCGCCGACAAGCGTGTGCGTAACCGGCGGAGAGGGCGGGATTCGAACCCGCGGAGGGGGATACATCCCCCTCAATGGGTTAGCAACCCACCGCATTCGACCGCTCTGCCACCTCTCCGCTGAGCGTTAGGAAGAGCTTACACCATCCGGTGGGGGCAATCAAGGGCGGGTTGAAGCGGGATCGGGCAGGTGCTACACTTGAGCGGCCGAGGAGGGCTGAGATGGGAGAGGGGTATCTGGTGCTCAGGAGTTCGGACGTTGATCCGCTGGAGAGCATATGCGGGGAATCGCGGCGCATCCTAACGAGGCGGGATACGGAGAAGCTGAGCCTGCACGTTGTGAGGATACGCGAAGCGAAGCGGCATTATCACGAAAGATGCACCGAGGTGTATTACGTTGTCGATGGTAGAGGAGTGCTGGAGGTGGGCGGCGAGGAGGTGGAAATGGAGCCGGGGGTGGTGGTTTTGATAGAGCCCGGGACGGCGCACGCGGGGAGGGGGGACTTCGAGGCGGTGGTGGTGACGGCGCCTGCATGGGACGAAGGAGACGAGCATCCGGCGTAGAGGAGCGACGCGGTGTTTACTGGTCTGATTGAGTGCAAGGGCAAGGTGGTTCGATTGAGCGGCGCGGGAAAAGGGAGGGAACTGGTTCTTTCGGTGCCGGAGATTGCGAGTGAAGCGGGCGTGGGGGAAAGCATCGCGGTGGACGGCGCTTGCCTGACGGCAACGGGCGTCAGCGGAGATCGGGTGAGCTTTGATGTGTCTCCGAGACGGTGTCGCGGACGACGGTGGGTTCGCTGCGAAGCGGGGCGGAGGTCAACGTGGAGAGAGCGCTGAAGCTTGGCGATCGCTTGGGAGGGCACATGGTGCAGGGGCATGTGGACGGCGTGGGGGTGATAGAGCGGATCGAGGCGTCGAGCGCGCAGCATACTTTTCACTTCAGAGTGCCGGGCGAACTTGCGGAGATGCTGATCGAGAAAGGGTCGGTCGCAGTGGACGGGATAAGCCTGACGGTTGCGACGCTGAAGGGTGATTCGTTTTCGGTCGCGGTTATCCCGCACACGCTGGAGGTGACGACTCTGGGGGACAGGCGCGTGGGAGAGAGGGTGAACATCGAGGTGGACATGATAGGTAAGTGGGTGCGAAGGTTTCTGGTGGGGAAGAAGGAGGGGCTGACGATGGAGAAGCTGAGGGAAGCGGGATTTGAGTGACCTATCGTGGGAACAGCAGGGGCGCGGCTTAGCTTTTCCGGGACGCGATGAAGGCTGCGGCCTGTTTTAGAAGGCGTCTGGAATTCCCGAACTGGACGAGAGTTATAGCTTCCTCGAGGGGGGCCCACCTGTACTCCGAATGTTCGGGCGACAGGCGTACGGAGTCCTCCTGGGTTTCGCCGAGGAAGTAGACCACCTGCTTTGGGGCGTCCTTCCCCTTTTCGCGGACGCGGTAGCGAATCGTCTTGCGAAATCCGGTAAGAGGTTTTAAGGAGCGTATGCCGGACTCTTCGCGGAGCTCCCTGAGGGCGCAGGCCATTTCGTCTTCGTTGGGGGCAATGTGGCCTTTGGGGAAATCCCAGTGTCGGTAGGCGGCGCTGCGCATTAGGAGAAAGAGGGGGCCGGCGGGGGTTCGTCGAAAGGTGATGAAGCCGCTGGATTTGATGGTGTGGGTCATATCTTCATCGGGGCAAGTATGAGTTCGTCTATTATTTCCTGGGGGGCCGGTGTTACGGAGATGACGGTCTTTTCCTCGCGACGGTGGGGATAAAAGAGGCGGACCCTTGCGGGTTGTCCGCCGGGCACCTTGTTGCTGTAAGCGGCGGTGAGCGCGGCGGCGGTCTGGACGTTTTCAGGAGTGGCGTTGCCGCGCAGGAGCGTGGTCGGGCCGGTTACGTCTTCGAGTTCGATGATAAGGTCGTCCGGGCGAGCATGTGTGAGGATGCGGGCGTTATCGGCTTCGTTTCGGCCGACGACGGCCTTAGTTTCGTCGTCGAGGCGGAAGTGACGTCCGCTTTTGAGGAGCTGGATGTCGTGGAGCGTGGGGGGGTCATCTTCGGCGAGAAGGTCGTCGAGGCGGATGGAGAAGCCGGGGTCGGTGAGTAGGCATCCGCCGGTGGGTGTAGGGAGGTCGTTGATGCTGAGCACGTCTCTGGCCAGTCTTATCTGCCTGCGTCTGCCCCTGCCGATGAGTCCGAGTAGCTGCTCGCGGTCGATCCAGCCCTTTTCTTCCGGGATCGTGGGGGGCAGGCACTTGGCGGAGAGAGGTCTGAGGATGAGGCTTTCGAGGCCGGCGTGGCGCTCGATGTGCTTGAGAATCTGTGTCCTTTGGGACATGGGTCTTTGGCCGACGACCTCTCCGGTGACGAGGTAAGAGGCACCGAGCTCGGCCATGTATTCCCTGGCGCGGGAGAGCATTGCGATCTTGCAGTCGATGCAGGGATTCAGCCTGCTGCCGTATCCGTGGTCGGGTGATTTGACGAGGGAGAGGAGCTTTTTGGAGAAATTTTCGACTTGGAGGGGTACGCCGATGGATTCGGCCAAGCGCCTGGGTGGGAACCTTATGCCGGCTTTGGGCTTGTAGCCGGAGAAGATGGAGAGGAAGTGAATGCCGTGAAGTTGGACGTTCTGGCGCTTGACGAGGTAAGCGGCGAGGATGCTGTCGAGGCCGCCGGAGATGAGTGCGACGGCGGAGGGCATGAGGCTACTGCCTCCATTCGAGGATGAAGGTCTCGACGGGCCCGAGGCGGACTTCGTGGGATTTGTCTTTGATGTCGCTGATGACGAGACGAGCGACCTTCTTTCCGTCGACGAAGGTGCCGTTGGCGCTGGTGTCCTGGACTTCGACCCACTTATCGTCCTGGTAGGCGATTCTGCAGTGGGTGCGAGAGATGGCGAGGAACTCCCTGTGCCCGGAGCGTTGCTCTTTAGGGAGTTCGCGCCATTTTTTGCTGTTTCGCAAGGAGATGTCGCTGTCCCTGCTTCTGCCGATGGTGACGGTGCGACCGTACTCGATGGGGAATTCCTCTGCTTCGCAGAAGCCCTTGACGCCCACAAGATAAAGGCCCGGCATGCTAACCTCCTTGGTAGCGTATTTTCGCGGGCACGTACGGCGGCGCGGCTAACCCGTGTTGGGGGCGTGTTCCAGCCTGTGGAATCGGGCCGCATTCTGCCCTAGTATACCGCGGATTTCCTTTTCATCAAACACCCGCCAGGAGTGGGAACGGGCTATTTTGTTGAGGTCGGTCTGGAGCCACTGGATTTCGCGACGTATCTGGCCTTCCCAGGCGGGCTGGTCTTTCCTGTACCAGTAGTCGGAGCCGTAGAGAATCCTGTCGATGACGCCGTACTCCTTTGCCATGAGGAGGTTGCGGGCAAGGAGCTGAGGCCTGAAGAAGGCGGCGGAGACATCGGTGTAGACGTTGGGAGCGTGGGCCATGAGGGCGAGGAGCTGCTGGGTCCAGGGGTAGCCCATGTGCTCGACGCAGATTCGCAGGCTGGGAAAGTCGTTGGCGATGCGATCGATGCATATAGGGTCCGCGTATTTGAGGGGCGCGAGGACGGCGGGTCCACCTTGTGCGGACTGGTGGAAGTAGAGGGGCACGTCGAGTTCGACGGCCTTTTGGTAGAAGGGATAAGCGGCGGGGATGTCGGGCCGGTAGTGGCCATAGGGGGGCGTGAGCAAGAGGCCTTTAAGGCCGAGATCGCGGACGGCGGATTCGAACTCATCGAGTCCGGCGGCGTTGAATCTGCCCATGTCGTCGAGGACTTCGGCGCTGGCGAAGCCGATGGTCTTCTCCGGATGGGTCCGAACGAAGTCGAAGACGAATTCGTTGGTGATCCTGGAGCGCCATATCCTGGTCATGTCTTGCGGAAGGACGACATACTTGTCGATGTGCAGGCGTTCCATCTGGGCGGCGACGAGGTCGAGATCGATGTCGCCGGTTTCTCCGACCTCTTTGCGATAGCGGTCGTCGAAGTGTCTGGCCGCGAGTATGTGGACGTGAGAGTCAATGAGCATGGTAGTTCCCCCGGACGGAGGCGAGAACAGGGCACAAAGTTCGGATGCGGTCACATGCCGCGGCTTTGTCGCTCATCATTGTCCCCCTTGCGCCAACGAGAAGGGCGCGTGAAGAGACTTGGTGCGGCTAGATGTTATCGCAGCGGGGGCCTTTTTTCAAATTGAAAGAGACGATTGTTCGGCGGGGGATGAGGAGGCTCAGGGGCGAGGGGCGCTCGACACGGGATGGCATGGCCGGGTGGGAGGGGAGCAGGACTGAGCGGGGGAAGCCAGTCCTGCTCCCGCGGGGGAAAGGGGTCGGCAAAGGTCTCCCAGGGGAGTTATCTTGTGGGCAAGAAGATGAAGGTGGAGTACTGGCCCCGCTTGACCTTCAGCCTGACGCCGCGGGCGGCGCGGCTTTGGCTGAGCACGGAGTCGAACTCGGCCTTTTTTGTGATGTTCAGTCCTTCGATCGAGATGATGACGTCGTTTTCGGCCAAGCCTGCGAAATATGCGGGACTGCCGGGCATGACGTTGGTGACGATCACTCCGCGGAGGTTGGGCTGGCCGATGCGACTTGCGACCTCGGGGGTGAGAGTTTCGACTTCAAAGCCCAGCTCAACGGTTTTGGCAGGCTTTTCCTGCGCGAGTTCGCCCTCGATTTCGCGCTGAGCGATCTTGACCGTGAGGCGCTTGCTCTTCCCGTCCCTTATGGCTCTGATGGAGACGCTGGTGCCGGGTTTGGTTTCAGCGACCTTGAGCTGGAGTTCGGAGGGGCGTTCGATCGGGACGCCGTTGTATTCGACTATCACGTCGCCTGCTCGAAGGCCGCCCTTCTCTGCCGGTCCGTCGGGGATAACGTCTCCCAGGAGGACGCCCCTGGTGTCTTTGAGGGAGAATGATTCGGCCAGGTCCGGGGTGAGTTCCTGTATGACGACGCCGAGCCAGCCTCGAGTCACTTTTCCTTCTTTGGTGAGGCTGTCAATCACGTAGTCGGCCATGTTGGAGGGAACGGCGAAGCCGATGCCTATGAATCCGGGGGAGCCGGCGGTGAATATCCAGGTGTTTATGCCGATGACGTTGCCGTCGAGGTCGACCAGCGGGCCGCCGCTGTTGCCTGGGTTTATGAAGGCGGTGGTCTGGATGAAGTCGGAGAACTGGGCGATGTTGACGTTGGTTCTGCCTTTGGCGCTGATGATTCCCTGCGTCACCGTGTGCTCGAGACCGAAGGGGTTGCCGATAGCTAGGACCCAATCGCCGACCTTCACGCCGTCCGAGTCGCCGAGCTTGGCGGGCTTGAGGCCGGTGGCGTCGACCTTAATCAGGGCGAGTTCGGTGAGGGGATCGGTACCGATGGTCTCGGCTTTGAAAGTTCTGCCGTCGATGAGCGTTACGTCCAGCGTGTCGGCGTCTGCGACGACGTGGTTATTGGTGAGGATATAGCCGTCGGAGCTGATGATTATGCCGCTTCCCTGGCCGGGTCTGAACTGCTTGTAGGTTTCGTCCGTCTGAGGAGATTGGAAACGTCTGAAGAAACCTTCGGGGAAGAAGTCTTCGAACGGGGAGCCTTCGAAAGAGAAGGGATGCTGGGGGACGCGCACTTCCCTTATCTGGGTGGCCCTTATGTTGATGACGGAAGGCGAGACCTTTTCGGCGACTTCGGTGAAAGAGGGAAGGGGCTGGATGTCTTCCGCGGCGCGGGCTGCGGGATGTGCGGCAAGCGTCACAAGAAGCGCAAGAAGAAAAATGATTCCCGATCTTCTGAACCAAGCTTTCATAAAAGTACTCCTCGTGTAGGGTATTGTGAGGGTTTCGTACGCGTCTAAAGAAGAATACGCGAGAGGGTGTGCGATGTTTGCTTTCGCGACGGACACGGTATTTGCGCCCTCCGGTTCAATTGTAGCGGTTGGATGGCATTGTCAAGAGCGGGGGCAAGGAGGGTTGGCTCGATGGGAAGGGTAATTGCTTGACGCGAGTTGGGGAGAGGACTATCCTGCTTGAGACTTTGGAGCGGGATCGAGAAGCCGGAGCGAGGCATGCTGGTCGGGGTGATGGCGGATTCGCACGATAACGTGCCTATGATCCGGCGGGGGGTCGAATTGTTCGTTGCGGAGAGGGTGGAGACGGTCGTGCATGCGGGGGATTTCGTCGCGCCGTTCGCGGCGAAGGAGGTGATGAAGTTTCCCGGAAAGGTATTGGCGGTGTTCGGGAATAACGACGGGGAGAGGGCCGGGTTGAAGAAGGTGGTGGGAGATATAGAGCCCGGGCCGCGAAAGCTTGAGTTGGGGGGATTGAGGTGGGTTCTGGCTCACGACAGAGACGATGCGGGAGCGGGTGATCTGAGGGGGGCGGACGTGCTGGTGTTCGGGCACAGCCACGATGCAAGCGTAAAGAAGGGTGATATGCTGATAGTGAACCCGGGCGAATGCGGCGCATGGCTGACGGGGGAGGCGACGGTGGCATTGGTCGATACGGAGAAGCGGCGCGCGGTGATAAGGAAGCTGCAATGAGAGTGTTGTTGCTGGGAGTGTTTGTCGCGCTGGTTGGGGGGTGCGTGGAGAGGGAGATACAGTTGCGCAGCTCTCCGGCTGGAGCGGATGCGTACGTGGATGCGGAGTACGTGGGGGTTACGCCGTGCGCGGTGCCTTTCGATTTCTACGGCACGAGGGAGGTGGAGCTGAGGAAAGAGGGTTATGAGGTGGTACGGGAACTGGAGAAAGTTTCGCCGCCGCTGTACGAGCGATTTCCGCTGGACTTTTTTTCGGAAGTCATTCTTCCGATGAGGCTTAGAGACGTGCACGTTTTCGAGTACGAGCTACGGCAGGTGTCTTCCGAGGAGGAGCGTGGGGAGGAGCTGTACGAGAGGGCAAGGGAGTTCAGGTCGGCGGCGGAGGTGGATGGGGGCGAATGAGGGCCGGGAGGGGTAGGCAAGCGGCGGCCTTGACAATGTGCGGGGCGGGGTTATATTTGGGGTTGTGATGGTGATGCGGGTGTAGCTCAGGGGTAGAGCATCAGCTTCCCAAGCTGAGTGTCGAGGGTTCGAATCCCTTCACCCGCTCGGTGGCGGCGGGGTCGCCGGCGTAGGCCGGCGTTTTTCCTAAGCAGTCTTTTGCCATGGGAACAGCATGACGAGCAAGTGGTGCCGCATTGTGCTAATGTTCAGCGCCGCGCTAGTGGTGGTCGCAGGTGCCGGGGGGTGCGTGGCGGGGAGGGCGGAGGAGACGCAGGCCATTCCGCCCGCGTTGGTGGCGGAGCTGGAAGAGATAAGGTTGGCAACTTCTGAAGGCTACGAGGCTTACGTGGTGCAACCGAAAGACACGTTGTGGGCGATTTCGCAGAGGTTTGGTACGAGCGTGGAGGCGGTATGCCGGGCGAACGACATATCCGCGAGCGATCCGATCAAGGTTGGTCAAAGGCTGCTGATTCCGGTCAGGGGGACGGGTGGTGTGGCGGAGGTACCGTGGGCGAGCGGAGGTGTGAGCGATGCGGGTTTCGTGTGGCCGGTGCGCGGGAGGGTTGTGGGGAGATTCGGGCAGGTCGTTGGTGGGGTTGCATACAGGGGTGTTGACATAGAAGCCTCGCCCGGAGAGGACGTGGTTGCGGTGGTTGGGGGGAAGGTGGTGTTCGTGTCGGAGGCCTTCAGGGGGTTGGGGAAAGTGGTGGTTGTGTCGAGTGGCGGTGGGGTGCAGGCGCTTCACGGGAAATTGGGGAGCATTGCGGTCGGCGTTGGGGAAGTGGTCCGCGGAGGCGAGCCGATAGGCAAGGCGGGTTACGGCGTGGGCACAAGAGTTCACCTTCGGATATTTGACGGCAGTGAGCTTAAGGACCCTATGGATTACCTTCCCTAAGGGGAGGAGAGGATAGGTGCCCATCTACGAGTTCGAGTGCAGCGGCTGCGGCGGGAGGTTCAGTGAGCTATTCGGGCGGCCGTGCAAGTCGCCGAAGACGAAATGTCCCGATTGCGGGAGCAAGAAGGTGAAGCGTGTTTTCTCGACTTTCGGTATGGGGCGGGGCGAGGGAGTAGAAAGGGGGAGCGGAACATCGGCAAGCGGCTGCGGGAGCTGCGGAGCGAGCAGTTGCGCAAGTTGCGGGAAGTGAAGCGGGGAAGGAGGAGCGCAAGACGGTGAATCGGTCCGCGGGAATT
>Ga0180431_10002239_pt1 | contig 26190 bp, 29 predicted proteins | sample SS_ome_11_FD_132459 | JGI IMG/M metagenome (GOLD analysis project Ga0180431, IMG submission 132459) | Hypersaline lake sediment archaeal communities from the Salton Sea, California, USA - SS_1_MS_1 metaG | ecosystem: Environmental > Aquatic > Non-marine Saline and Alkaline > Hypersaline >... | reverse complement strand
CTGAAGGAGCTTAAAATTTTTTTAAGTTCTTACCGGGGATATCGTACACAGGAAAACCGCTCGATGCGGTATGTTTCCTGTCCCCTCCTGCCGAATGTGTCCTTCTGAAGCTTCCGTTGTTCTGGAATTGTACAGTGATTAAAATTTCACCGGAAAAATTCTGCATAATTGGCAAATAATTGTTCCCCTTATGCATCAATCGCTATTTATTTGGCAAAATAATAAAAAATAGTCAAGTAGTTCTTACAAATTTGAATAAAAAAATCTGACTAGACCCGGCTCACGGCCCCCGTATCATCCTGAAAGAGCCGCCAATGAGCATATGCCCCCTTTAATTTTACTGATTCATAGCGCACACAGATTCCTTCGTCGCCTGCAGCTCCGAACGATGACAATGCGAATAACCGACATACTCGTAATGACATTTCGAGTATGTCGTGAACGGTGATGAGAAGGGTGGAAGTGCCGATGGAGAGGAAGCGGGGCTACCGATGAGAAAAAGGGTTATGTCAATTTCATCACTGACCGATATATAAAGAGGATATATGCATCTCCACCATTCGGGTGGAGTACCCATTATCACGTCGTTGCAGGATGCAGCGTATTTATCCATGGAGGGAAGAATGGGTGAATCATTCGTCGAACTGGAACAGATACTGCAGTCTGAATATGAGCTCTACTCCAGACTGTATGCGCTCGAACAGGATAAGAGCGATGCGATACTCAACCGGAACGGGTCTTCTATTGAATCCTTTGCTCGGGAGCAGGAGAAGCTGCTCGGAGAAATAGCAGAACAGGAATCGCGGAGAAAGAGCGCTCTCGACAGGTATGAGCGCCTCCATCACCTCGATATCGGGCAGGATGACGTCACTCTCACCGACATCGTCTCATTGACGGGTGAAGGCTCTTCACAGATCCTCGATGTCGGTCGAGAGCTGAGGACACTCCTTCTGAAGATACGATCCCTCCAGGAAACCAATCAAAAACTATTACAGGACAATATTGAATTCTTCAACGCCCTTGTAGCGAGATTCAAGAATTCCGTCTCCCTGCGGGGATACAGCGAGAAGGGAAGCGAGGAATTCACCATGACCGAGTCCGTCATGATTAACAGGAGAATATAGCAGATCTCCGGGAAGCGGTCCAATACGCACATGCGAGGTATGGTGTTATGAATTCAAGCTTTATGGGCATCGAGATTGGCAAGCGGGGCCTGCTCTCTCATCAGCAGGCGCTCCACGTGACGGGCCATAATATTTCGAATGCTGAGAACAAGGAATATTCCCGACAGCGGGTTGTTATTACCTCAGCGGATCCCCTCTATGTGCCGGCCCTGAACAGAGCAGAGACACCGGGCAATATCGGCCAGGGGGGTGTCATCTCGATTGTTGAGCGGATCAGGGATGCCTTTATTGATGACCGTATCGTTGCCGAGAAGGACGTCATGGGATACTGGAAGTCGAAGAATGATTTTATCTATCAGATTGAATCCGTTTACAACGAGCCCTCGGATCAATCGATCAGAAGTCGCATGGATGCCCTCTGGAAGAGCTGGGAGGAGCTCTCGAAGTATCCCGAGCAGCGCTCGACGCGGGAAGTGGTGAAGGAAAAAGCGGTGAATCTCTCCAATGAGGTTCGCCATGTATATCGCCAGCTCTATGAGCTGCAACTCAATGCCAATCGGCAGATACGCATGCGCGTGAACCAGATTAATCTCTATGCCCGTGACATACGGGATCTCAATGAACGGATTCTCAAGGCTGAGGCACTGGGCGATAATCCCAATGATCTGAAGGACCGGCGGGATGCGCTCATTGAAAAGCTTTCGGAGCTTGCTGATATCACGGTCAATAGAGGTGACCGGGATGAGCTGATGGTATACATCGGTTCGGAAAATCTCGTTCAGGGTGAGATTCTGCGGCCCCTCGAAGCTCGCATGGATCAGGAGAACAAGGGGTACTATACGGTCGTGTGGAAGAACACGGGCACCGATGTCACGGTGAAGGGGGGCGAGCTTGCCGGGCTTCTCGAGGTCCGCGATGTGATTTTGCAGCAGAACATCAATGATATTAACTCCTTCGCGATAAACCTGGCCGATCTCACCAATGAGGTGCATCGCGACGGATTCGGCAAGCGCGGTGAAACGAATGTCGATTTCTTCACGCATATTGCCATAAGCGACAATGTCGAGGGTAATCACGATCTGAACAACGACGGTATTCCCGATATAACCGCTCTGTTCAAGGTCTCCGGAAATAATCGCCTGGATGCGTCGGCGGCAATCGGCATCAACGGAACGCTGACCTTCATTCGCAATGATGAGCTGGAGTCGGAGATGCAGATAGACTATTCGGGGAATGACACCGTTCTCTCGGTAATTAAGAAGATCAACGATGCGAAAATGGGCATGGTCGCCTATGTGAATCACAACGGACAGCTCGCGCTCAAGGCAACGATCGCCAGGGACAGCGAGAAGAAGAACTTCATTATCCGTCACATGGAGGATTCCGGGCAGTTCCTCGTCGGATTAACCGGTATCCTGAAACAGAGCGGTCAGCAGGGTTCCTTCGACTATCGGCGGGTCAATGATATCGCCAAGCTGCTCCCGGACAGGGAACACATTACCATCACGCCGCAGCTCAATCCGGCATCGTACATGGGCGTATCGGAGCATGTCATGAGCGATGTTGACCTGATTGCTGCAGCGCAGGGGAAGATCATCGGTGGTGCCGGCGACTTTAATCAGTCGAACGGTATCGGCGACGGGACCAATGCGCTGCGAATCGCCAATCTCAGGCATAAGAATGCGATGATAGACGCGAATTCAACGTTCAATGACTTCTATATATCGCTGATCTCGCGGGTTGGATCTCAGGGTGAGGAAGCTCAGGATCGGATACGGAATCAGGAAACCCTCCTGAAGAATCTGGTAAATCTTCGGGAGTCGGTTTCCGGTATCAACCTCGATGAGGAGATGGCGAGCATGATTGCCTTCCAGCACGGCTACAATGCCTCCGCACGCATGATCGCTATCTTTGATCGGATGCTGGATACCATTATCAGAATGGGGGTATAAGCGATGCAGCGCGTTACCAATCACATGCTCCACAATACCATGACCTTTAATCTCAGACGGCATCAGGTTGAGATGGATCGGGTGCAGAACGCACTCGCCACGGGGAAGCAGGTCCGACTGCCGCGGGATAATCCGATCTCCTCAACCAATCAGATGCTCTATCAGACCCGCATAACGGAGATCGATCAGTACATCAGCAATATCGATGAGAGCAAATCGCACCTCGACCAGATTGATTCTTCACTCCAGTCGGTGATGAGAATATTCCAGCGGCTGCGAGTGCTCGCGGTGCAGGGAGCGCACGGCATTTATTCCTCCTTCGAGCGGAAGGAAGCGGCCTCAACCGAGATCAATCAGCTCCTTGAAGAGATTGTCTCAATTGCGAACAGCAGGAGCGCGACCGGCAGGCTCCTCTTCGGTGGCTTTGAAACGGGAACTGAGAATACGCCCAATCCCTTCGTCGCGATATATCAAACGCTCACGGCGGGGAATCAGGGTGATGCGATGACCGGTGCCGAGTATCGCGGGAACATCGGGGAGATTCTCCGCGAGGTTGCGAAGGGTGAATTTATAGAGGTCAGCATTCCCGGCAATAAGGTCTTCTGGGCGACCAATCAGATTCTCACCTCGAACAAGGATTCAGCCGAGTATATTTCCGAGACGAATCAGGCCATACGAATCGACGGGAAGGAGATTACCATATCTGCCGGTGATAATCTCGAAATCATCATCGATAAGATAAACAATGCAGGGTTGAGCCTCCGCGCGTCGAAAGGGGGGAGGAACAATCTGATACTGGAGACCACGACGCCTCATCAGATATGGCTCGAGGATGTTGAGAGCGGAAGGGTTTTCAAGGACCTCGGACTGATCAATCCCGAGTTCCCCAATCCGCCGAACAACATCGATCCGACCGTAACCGTTGATGGAATGTCCGTATTCGAGATGGTCATTCAGCTCCGTGATGATCTGGTACGCGGTGATCAGGAGCTCGTTGGCGGGCGGGACCTCGGCCTGCTCGATATGGCGCTGGATAACATTCTCAGACACGTTTCGGCGGTTGGCGCCAAGCAGAATCGAATTGCGGAACTGGCAAAGCGAACGGAGTACAGCAAGGCTACCGTTCTCGAGATGATTTCGAAGACCGAGGGTATCGATGTTGCCGAGACGGTCATGAACTTCAAGTGGCTCGAGGCCGTTCACCAGTATGCGCTCGCGGTCGGCGCGCGGACGATACGTCCCACGCTCATGGATTTCCTGCGATAACGACATCATCATCTCCTTTTCTTCTCAGCACCCCTTCACGAGGCATCCGCAACGAGGACGCGGTTTCCCCGCAGGCGGTGTATAGTTGTTGACATATAATCTGTACAGAGGCACTATATCATAGGGGTATCCGCAGAGACAGTGACGGGATATTCCTCATTCATTTCGCCGGCGAATTGTTACTGCCGTCATTGGTATCGTGTCATCTCATTATTTTTTTGGTGGAGGGGAAGAGCCGTGGGTGTTAAAGTTAAAACAAGACCGCATGGCGAGATTGAGGTCGAAGAGAAGCAAATTATTGATTTCCCCGAGGGGATTTTAGGATTTGACTATGTCAAGAAATTCGTAATCCTCGATTCAACGGAGAAATCGCCCTTCAAATGGATGCAGGCATTATCAGAACCGGAACTTGCTTTCATAATAATACGGCCCATCGATTTTCTCATTCAGTATGAGCTCGTCATCTCTCAGAGTGATCTTGAGGCGGTTCAGGCCGAGACACCCGAGGAGTTGCTGGTATTTTGCATTGTGACCATTCCCGCTGACAATCCTGGCGGGATGACCGCGAACCTGCAGGGGCCGATAATAATTAATTCACGAAAGAGAATTGGCAAGCAGGCCATATCGCTGAGTGAAAAATACCGGGTGAGACATATAATTCTTGAAGAAATAAAAAAAGCTTCCAGCAGCGAGGAATAGGGTTATGTTGGTATTAGCCAGAAGAGTGAATGAGAGCATCATGATTGGTGATTCAATAGAGGTTGTGGTCATCGATATCAAGGGAGATCAGGTTAAACTCGGTATAAAAGCGCCCAAGCGGATCACCGTTCACCGGAAAGAGATCTACGAAGAGATACAAAAGGAGAATATTGCCGCAATGAAGTCCGAATTTAAGGAGGGGGCCCTCAGCGAGTTCTCTGACTTCTTTGAGAAGAAGGGGAAAGAAGGCGAGGGCGATGAGGATAAATGAGTTGCGGTACGCTTTCCGACACGATTCCTGCTCCCTCTCCCGCTCTCGACAGTAATCATTTTAATCACACTTGCACGATACAGAAATCCTCAATGAAAACCGCTGTGTGAATACGTGCATTAAAACTGTTTTTCCGAACCTTTTTGGTAATAAGGAACATCTGCAAAATTCATGATTGATTTCGTTTTGTTATATTATGGCAAAATATCGAGGGGACGTGCCTCCAATTGCATTGGAGCCACGTGGCATTCGCTCCGCCCCGAATAGTCTGCTGAACAGGATGTTCGAATGCAGCGCCGTACAGGATGTACACAAGGCGCTGCCATCCCTGGATTCAGGGGCTGCGGCAGCTTCTGACTCACACGATGTGAGAAATGCCGGAAATGACACGGATGTCAAATTTCCGGCCGTGCTGGTCGCCTCCTTGCCTTCCTTGGCAACGGCGACATTTCCAACATCGTGTTGGTCACCTGCTCATTGAGATATTTTTGCCATTTACACGAGAGTAGTCAATGGTACTTTTATTCATTTTATTTCAAGGTTTTCACTATGAAATTTATTGAGATGTATCTCAAAAATCACATTTTTCAGAGATTCCTTAATTAATACTACAATCGCAAAGGAGGGAGCAGTATGCCGTCGAAAAGATTGATCTGGATCATCGTATCAGGAATGGCGATATCATTCCTCTCCGGTGCGCAGCTTACCGCATATTCAGATACTGATTTACAGCAGCTTGTACAGGAGAACGAGCAGGAGAAGCGGCTCGCTGCATACAAGGATAATACAACGACTCTGAAGCTCAAGCTGGAAGTGCTCGATGTCATCAATAAGAACCGCACACGGCACGGGCTGAAACCGGTGAAGCTCGATATCTTTGCCTGTCGGGTTGCCAGCATGACGGCTTCGGAAGCGGCCAACGGCAAATATCACGGCCACTGGAATCTGCGCGGAGAGAAGCCCTATCACCGCTATGCCTTTGCCGGAGGGGTGCATCACGTTTCGGAGAATGCTTCCTCTGTGTGGGGATCGATACCCGAAAAGAGCTATCAGAGTGTTTTGAAGTACTGTATCGAGCGGCACATGGCGATGTATAATGAACGGCCGCCCTATGATGGCCACCGCAAAAACATTCTCAATTCATGGCATACGCATGTGGGGCTGGGCTTTTCGATGACCGGCGGCCATTTCAGATACTATGAGGAGTTCGTCGACAAGTATCTCGAATTCGATCCCGTCAACACGAAGGTGAATGCCGGTGACCAGGTTACCCTCTCGGGTAAAGTTACCGTGCCCGATTACGGGCTCTTCTTCCTGACCGTGTACTATGAAAACTTTCCCCGTCCCATGACACCTGCCGAGCTTAGCAGCAAGGGCGCCTATCCCGATTATACCGGCAATCGCGTGGTGAGCAAAGCCTTCTGGGATCTCAATTACGATGATAGCACGAAGCGCTTCACGGTTTCTTTCAAGACATCGCAGCCGGGCCTCTACTACGTGCATCTGTACGTTAAGAAGGGCCATACCGGCAAGGAGTCGCCGGGATCGGTGACGACCCGCGGTCTCTCGCCCGTTTCCGGTATTGTCATACGGGCGGAGTGAGCGGAATCTATCGCCACTGCCGATGCAGAACGGTGAGGATTGACGTACCGGATTAATGTTTTCCCCGCAGCTCTTCAGCGGTACCACGCCGGGAGGCGAGGAGAAAAGTTCTGGACATATTGCATTGACGCGCTATTCCATAGTGTATCCCTTCAGTGCTCATAGACAGCTTCTCTTTCGGTACGAGGAGTGCTGCTACAGGCATTGCCGGGTAGAATCGTTATCACAGGGGAAGGGGGAACATGGAGCGCGCACAGTACCGAATCGAGGTGTACTCGCGAATAAGCGACAGCAGGGGGCTCGTGCTGCTGAAGAAGCTGAGAAGGCTCGGTTTCCACCTCAACGCGGTCTCACTGACCGATAACTATCTCATCAACGTCGATCTCGACCCGCAGGATGCCGTTCGGGTAGCCGAGATATTCACACAGCCGGTCACGCAGGGGTTTACGATAAACCAGCCTTATTCCCCGGGGCAATTTGATTACGTTATTGAAATCGGTTTTCTGCCCGGGGTTACCGATAATGTTGCGCATACCGCGAGAGAATCGATCGAGGATCTCCTCTCGATACAACTCGATCCCGAAAAATCGGTCTTTACGTCGATTGCCTATTTCCTGGAGGGCTCCTTCGACAGGAGTGATGCGGAGCAGATCGGCCATGAGCTGCATAATCCCCTTATTCAGCGGATGATCGTTCTCTCCTCTGCCGAATACCAGGAGAACCGCGGGCTGGGGAATGAGCTCCCCCTTGTCAGAATAGCCGAACGGTCCGAAGCTGACGAGATCGATCTCTCCGTTCCGGACGAGGAGCTCATAAGACTCGGGAAGGAGGGAATACCCGATGAGGATGGAACACGACGCGGTCCCCTCGCCCTCGATATGCTCTCGATGGACGCCATCAGGAATTACTTTCACAACACCGAGAAGAGAAATCCGACCGATGTGGAGCTGGAGTCGATTGCACAGACCTGGAGCGAGCACTGCAAGCACACCATCTTTGCAGCATCGATGGATGAGATCGATGAGGGTATCTTCAAGGCATATATACAGGAAGCAACGCAGCGGGTACGCCGGGAGAAGGGAAGGGGTGATTTCTGTGTTTCTGTCTTTGCCGATAATTCGGGGGGCATTGCATTCGATGAGGAGTACGTCGTCTCGGATAAGGTTGAGACGCATAACAGCCCCAGCGCGCTGGATCCATTCGGCGGTGCCATCACCGGTATTGTGGGAGTGAACCGGGATGCCATCGGTTTCGGCCTCGCATCAAAGCCGATAGCCAACCGGTACGGTTTCTGCTTCGGCAATCCCTTCGACGAGCGCCCCCTCTATCGCGAGCGGAACAAGGAGTCGCGGCTGATGTCGCCGCGGCGGATTATGGAGGGCGTGGTCTACGGAGTGAATGTCGGGGGGAACTGCTCCGGCATCCCCACGCCGCAGGGATTTCTATACTTCGATGATAGGTATAGGGGAAAACCGCTCGTTTTCGTCGGCACCGTCGGGCTCATCCCCCGAACGGTACAGGGGCGGGTGTCCGTTCAGAAGAAGGCGATGCCGGGTGACTGTGTGGTGATGGTGGGTGGCAGAGTCGGGAAAGATGGCATACACGGAGCAACCTTCTCCTCGGAAGCGCTCACCTCGGGGAGCCCGGCGACGGCAGTGCAGATTGGCGATCCCATAACGCAGAAAAAGCTCTCCGATGCAATCGTCAAGGAAGCGCGTGAACGGGGGCTCTTTCACTCGATAACTGATAACGGTGCGGGGGGGCTGTCCTGCTCGGTAGCGGAGATGGCGCGGGAATCCGGCGGCTTCGAGGTGGAGCTTGACCGGGTCCCCCTGAAGTATCCCGGCCTCGCACCCTGGCAGATATGGGTCAGTGAATCGCAGGAACGGATGACCCTGGCCGTACCGGAGGAGGCGCTTGAGGAGTTTCTGGCGCTCATGGAGCGGCGGGGCGTGGAAGCGGTGTTAATCGGCCGGTTTACCGATAGCGGGAGGGGTATCGTCACCTACCGCGGGAAGAGGGTTTTTGATCTCGACATGCACTTTCTCCACGAGGGATTACCACAGAAAGTGCTCCGGACAACGTATCGAAAGGATACACGCGGATATCCCCCCTTTCCCCTTCCGGAGGATATGAGTGAGCTCCTCGTTGACATGGTAGGGCGTTTGAACACGGCGAGCTTCGAGTTCATCTCCTGTCAGTACGATCACGAGGTGCAGGCGAACTCGGTGATTAAGCCGCTGCAGGGGAGGGGGAAGGTCAACGGGAATGCAACCGTCATCAGGCCGGTGCTCGATTCACGCCGGGGTGTTGCCCTCTCACAGGGGGTGTACCCCTCTTACGGCGATATCGACATGTACGATATGGCGGGATGCTCCATCGACACTGCGATACGAAACATCATTGCGGTAGGGGGCACCCTCGATCGGCTTGCCCTCCTTGACAACTTCTGCTGGTGTGATTCCAACAGTCCCGAGCGGCTGGGACAGCTCAAGGAGGCGGCACGCGCCTGCTACGATTATGCGGTCGCCTACGGCACCCCCTTTATCTCCGGAAAGGACAGCATGTTCAACGATTTCAAGGGGTACGATGAGCACTTCAACGAGGTGATGATATCGGTGCCGCCGACACTCCTCATTTCATCCATCGGCATCGTAGCGGATGTATACCGGTGCCAGACGATCGATTTTAAGTTCCCCGGAGATGTGATCTATATTGTGGGGAGCACCGATGAAGAGCTCGGCGGCAGCGAGTTCCTCGCCAGGATGGGCGAGCGGCTCTCGGGCGAGCGGTATATCGGCGAAACGGTTCCGAAGGTCGATGCGCGGAGGAATATCATTCTGTATCGCGCCTTCGAAGAGGCCATGAAGATGGGAATAATCGCGTCGAGCATAAGCGTTGAACGGGGGGGCCTCGGTGTGGCGCTGGCGAAATCCGCGATGGCGGGCATGAAGGGGTGTGATGTCGAGCTGGCGAAGGTTCCTCTTCACAAGCCGATGCGAGATGACTCGGTGCTCTACTCCGAATCACAGGGGCGCCTCCTGGTAACGGTTGCCCCCGGCAACAGCCGTGACTTTGAGGCGTGCATGCGCGGCTGTGCCACTGGCAGGCTGGGGGTGGTAACCGAAGGTGAAGAGGTTACGATTCGGGGAGGAGCTGCCGATAGTAGTATCAGGACGAGCATTCGCCGGCTGCTTGATTCCTATAAGGATGTCTTCAAGGATTTCTAAACACAGGCGGGATTCGGGGGAGCGCCGGCAGCGGCCGACGTGACCTGCTGGTCCCGATCACTTCTGGAGTTGCAAGAATGGCAAAACCGCGAGTGCTGGTCCTGACGGGATACGGCATTAACTGTGATGATGAGACCCGGTATGCCTTCGAGCGGGCGGGAGCCGCTGCCCATATCGTGCATATCAACGATATCATCTCACGCCCGGAATTCCTGAGCGGCTATCAGATCTTCGTCTTTCCGGGTGGTTTTTCTTACGGAGATGATATGGGGAGCGGCAAGGCGCTGGCGAATCGGATTAAGAACAACCTCATCGATGAGTTCAATGGATTCGTGGAGCGCGATACGCTTATACTCGGCATCTGCAACGGATTTCAGGTCATGGTGAACATCGGCCTCGTGCCGGCGCTTGAGCAGCGGCTCGGCCATCCCGAGGTTTCACTCGAGCGCAATAGGTCATCTCGTTATGAGTGCCGCTGGGTGGATCTGAAAATTGAGCGGGGAGCTCGATCGGTATTCGCTGAAGGGATTGAAGCGCTGCACATCCCCGTTGCTCACGGAGAGGGGAGCTTCTACGCGCCGGAAGTGACTCTCAAGCAGCTCGAGGAGGAGGGGCTGGTCGTCATGCGATATGTGAAGCCTGACGGGAGCCCTGCGAACGGGGAGTTTCCCTCTAATCCGAACGGCTCCCTGAACGACATTGCAGCGCTTGCTGACCGAAGCGGCCGCATTCTGGGGATGATGCCGCACCCGGAGAGGAACATCCTCTTCACCCATCGGGATGACTGGACCGCCATTGCGGAGCGCATTCGAAGGGAGGGAGGCACTGTTCCCGAGGAGGGTGAAGGATTTCGCATCTTCCGGAATGCCGTCCGATACTTCACGTAGAGATCCCGGATGATGATAGTATCGGTTGCGCGGCGTGAACAGTATCAGAAACGGAGATATCATATATCTGAATGAGATTAGCGGTTGCCCTATCATTCCTGCTCCTCCTGCAGATGCCCGCTTTCGCGGCGGGATCCGTCGGGATTCTCGGATATCACACCTTTATCGACGGGAAGATATCCCGGTACGACTTTTCCCTTTCCGAGCTCCGGGAGCAGATCACATACTTCAAGGAGCGCGGATATACCTTTGTTACCTTTTCCGATATCGTTGAGGGAAAAGTTTCAGGCACGAAGAATATCCTCATCACCATCGATGACGGGAATCGGAGCGTGTACCGGGCGTATACCGAGGTGCTGAAACCGATGGGGATACGGCCGCTCCTCGCTCTTTTCGTATCGGTGCTCGGCAGGAAAAAATCCGCGCTCACCTGGAAGCAGGTGAAGGAGCTCTCCCGCGACGGATGTGAGATTGCCGCGCACGGGTATTATCATCGCAAGATGAACAGGCGCCTCTATCGACGCGATCGCAATGCGTATCTAAATGAGATCTTCAAGACGAAATCGGTTCTGGAGAAGAAGCTGGGGGTGCCCATCCGCGTCTTCGTCTATCCTTACGGTCTGTATATCAAGGAGGTGTTCGGGCACTTGCGGGAGGCCGGGTATTCATACGCCATGACCATTCGGGGGAGAACAGCCCGTCTTCCCCTCTCCGAGTACGCTCATCCCTATGAGGTACCCCGCTATATGATTACCCGGAGGAGCCGGAAGGCGGCCTTTGCCCGCATTGTGCGTTCAGCTCCGGCCGATCGCCGCCTCGCTTCGGTGACGAAACACCAAAAGCCCGCTCGGAGTCAGGATGCCGCCGTGAAGACGGTCGAAGAGCCGATGAAGAAGATTGAGCGCATCGTCAGAGAGCGAAGGGTTGCCGTCGAAAAACCTGTTGCGCGCTCGAGAATCCGGAAGGAGAAACCGGCTCTCGTCGCAGCGAACCCCCCCGAGCACGTTATTGCCGTGAAGAGCGAGGACAATCGCCGTGATTCGGTTCGGAAGACGCAACCGGAGCAGCCCCGCCTTCTGAAGAACAGATGGTTCTTCTCGAGCGATACGACAATCAGGGATGAGCAGTGGTGGCGGTACCGGAAGGGCGATACGGTGCACTATCGCGTGCAGCGGAATGAGCATTCCGGTGACCGGGTTTCCGAGAAGAGGAGCGAAAAGAAGAACGCGGCATCGAAAAGAGCGGATCGCCGCTCGCCGGAGGATGAACGAACCGTGCTGAACAGCGCCCGCCGAGATTTCTCCTCCCTTCCCGTGAAGAACGTCGATAGCCGGGATACACCGGTGACCGATGCATCACAGCGCAAACACCGTGAAAACCGATACCGGGATCGAGTGAGCCCTGAGGGGAAAGTTAAGGATGACGGGAAGGAGCTGATGAAGCATTCGGTGAAGCGATATCGGGGACTGCTTCGCATGATGAAGGAGAAGACTGATTCGCTTTTCAAGTAGGTGCGCCGTTGCGCGCTCGCCCCTTACATAATATTCAGGATTTCATTGAAGATAAACTCGGGCGCTCCCCGTCCGTCCACCCGATAGAGCACACCGATCTTCCGGTAAAAATCGATAATCGGTTTCGTATCGTCGTACCAGGCTTTGAGCCGCTTCTTTACCCTTTTCGGTGAATCCTCCTTTCTCCTGCTCAGCTTTTCACCGCAGAGATCGCAGAAACTCTCTGCCCGGGGGGGATTGATCTTCATATGATAGGTTTTGTTGCATTTCTTGCAGAATCGGCGTGTCGTTATCCGCTGAATGATCTCATCTTCCGGAACATCGAGCAGTATCGCTGCGACGATAGTGTGCTTCTCGTGGAGCTTCTCGGCCTGGGAAATTGTTCGGGGGAAGCCGTCGAGTATGAATCCGGCAGAGCAGTTTTTGTCGATGTGGTTGAGTATGAAGTCGGTGATGAGATCATCGAATTCAAGGTCGCCCCGCTCCAGATACGGTTTGATCATCTTCCCATAATCGGTTTTTTGTGAAATCTCATCCTGGAGCATGTTCATGAGGGAGAGATGCGGAATTTCAAACTTCTTCTTGAGCTTCTCCGCCTGAGTATCTTTCCCCGAAGCGGGGGGGCCGAGGAGAACGAATTTCATCTCATGTCTCCTGATTGTTGTTCCTTTGACTTCTCACATCTTCCCCGAATGCTTTTCATCGAGCAGCTCTCGATTTGATTGATCTTCTCTGAAACGCATAGCTACACTATCTCATCGGATGAAAATGTCAATTAAAAAGAAATTTTGTTTCCACTTCACGATGATCTTCTGCAAACGGCCGGGCTTGAATTTGAAAAGTGGCACTCTGCAAAAAGAACACCCCGCCGCAGGGACGGGATGTTCTACATTGATTTCAGTGGTTGAGTCGGTTTGACTAGAATTTCGATTTTTTGTCCAGCATATACCTCCCGGAACGGGCGGCATCGAGGGAGCCGTCAGGATTGTAGAACTTCCACTCCCCGTTTTTCTTGTTGTTCATATACTCCCCGGTAGCTTTTGTCTTTCCGTTGGGATAGTATTCAACAAACTTTCCGTTCATCTTGTTCATCATATAGGTGGCCTCGGATTTCTTTTTCCCGTTCGGATAGTATCCGGTCCATTTCCCGTTTATCTTGGGCACTCTCCACTTTCCGGTCCACCGGTGGGTGATATTCTGTGCCGGGTTATCCGGTGGCACTTCAGCCGCCTCGATGGTCCCGACCCGCGAATTATTTTTCAGTATATCGTAATACGCCTTGGGTATCCCTGTCATCTCCCCCTCTCCGACAAGCGTTCCCTTTTCGTAGAGACGGCACGTCCCCTGAACCATACCGCCATTCAGGGTAAGCTCCATGGCTTTCATCCGTCGCCCGTTATCATATTCGTAAAAGGTCCAGAAACCGGATTCCTTTGAGGTCTTCTTCGCTTTCGCACCGCTGCCGATTGTTTGAATGGCGTAACTCCCCTCCTTCTGCAATCGCCGGTCGGGCGCATAGAATTGCCATACACCGGACATCAATCCATCGGTGAACTGACCCTCGATATGCGGGGCGCCGTTCGGATGAAAGGCCTTCAGCTTTCCGCTTCGAACACCGTTGACATAAAAGGACTGCTCTTTCGGCTTTCCGGTAAGCCAGAACTTGTTGACTTTGCCGTCGTACTTGTTGTCCCTGTATTCTGCGAACTCCTTCGGCTTGCCGTCTTCGAAGTACTCCCTGCTGATGCCGTTTTTCAATCCCCGCCGAAACTCATCCTCGCTCTTCACTCTGCCTGATTTATAAAAGGCTTGCTTGACACCTTCAATGCCGCCGATCTTCTGCTTAAAGCCGGCAACCTCTATTTCGGTAATGACATAGTTCTCCTTAGCGAGAACCTCCCCGGTATCGTAGTAGCGGACCCACTCACCGACCTTCTGGTCCTCCTGAAAACTCCCCTCGGCGCTCTTCTGGCCGTTTTTATGGAAAAATATCCACTTTCCCTCCTGTTTGCCCATACGGTAGTTTCCTTCGGCAAGCTTTATTCGAGTCCCCTTATGAAACAGCGTCCATTTTCCCTCAGGTTGATAATTCTTGAAGGGCCCTTCGCCTTTGACGGATCCGTCTTTCCAGTAGATCTTGCCCATCCCTTCCTTGATCTTGTCTGCCTTCTTCTGCCCCGTTTCGCAGGAGAAGAGGAGGGCGAGCGCTGCTATAAAAACAATGAACATACTTTTTTTCATGGTGATAAAACTCCTTCAGTGTGATTGATGTAGCCGTGAAAGATTTTTAACGATTTTTCCCAGGATGATAGTATCTGCTGGAATTATTGTCAATAGATAATTTTGTTTAGACATCTGGTTTCATAGTCGATCAGGTGCTACCGCCTGATGTCCGTGTCCGCGCCGTACTGTGTTCCATATTTATTATCTCTTTATATTTATCTTAAACAAATCGTATTCAGAATAGACTGTGTTCATCAGGAGAATATAATGCGTATAGCAACTACCTTGTACGTGCACAAAAACATTCTTTACAGGTTGGATGCGGGTGAAGGAATGTCTGGCAGATCAAGATCTTCCATAATTAAACTGCTGATTCAGAAAGTTATGAATGATAATGGAAAAATGATTAAAGCGAATTCAAGAGTGAAATATCAGGAAAGGGATCTGAAAGAGAACTGGAGTAGAGTTAACATTGTTTTCAATGAGTATGAGTATGAATACTGTCAGGATTTGAGGAAGTTTTTCAAGATGTCTGTTTCTTTAATACTTGCTTATGCTGTTTTGATATATCTTGATGAAGTAGTTAGGGAAAAGGGAAGTACCAATAACTATTACTATTGTAATTATATTCTCATTCGAAAAGTCATCGATAATGTAATATGCTGGCAGATATACTGGGGAATACCGCCAGATCCAAACGTTTTGATGCGCAATTGATTCCTTTGCATACCTCCTGCCAGAGTTCAACGGGCCCTCTTCAGTACCACCCCGCAGTAAACGAAGGAGAAATAAATGCACCCCTCTCCCTGTTCCAGCGCAGGATTATCTCTTCTCTTGCAATTTTTGTAATCATCCCCTTCAGGCTCTCATGAATTGCGCCCGTGGCGTGCTTCAGATGATGCCTGAATGGCGAAAGGTTTATTGCTACGCGGAGATCGGTACCGTAGCGGGGAAGGACATATCTCAGGAGGCCGTTTTTTCCCTTTATCTCCCGTATGAGCCCTTTCAGCTCGTTCACGTTTTCCGGGTCATAGCCTTTGTCAAAGAATCTCTTCAGGGTGATTTCCGGCAGGACGCGCGCAGTTATCCTTTCCCATCTGTTGTTGACGAGACGAAAGAGCTCCAGCCCGCGATAGCTGCAGAGGTGAGGTTCTATATCCGTCTCGCACCCGGAGATGTTGACGGCTACCATGCGCTCTCCCCGCGCGTCGACGAAGAGGGCGATCTCCTGATTGCTCAGATATCCCCCGCCGGTGCCCTCGTCGGAGATTTTAATATAGCCGTTTGGTATGTCCACTATCGCGCTTCGGGAACAGCCATCTTCATCTTCAGCAAACCAGGCGCCCTCCCTGAGCGCGAGCCTGTATCGGGAGCCGATGATACTCCCGGGAAGGAGATGGTAAAGATCGACAACAGTTCTCTTCCCCGTTTCCGCACGTATCGCTCCCGGGAGAGCCGAGGCGGTGAAGATGAAGAATAGGATTGCGCCGAGCGATCTTTTCGATATCATACTCCGCACCTCCTGCGCCAGATGATGGTTCACTGAATAAGAAGTGGCAGGTTGCCGTTGCCGCTGTCCTGCTGCTTGCTCTCTTTGTATTAAGTATCATATCGCTTTATTTCAAGTTAAAAATTGGACCGCCGGCGTCTATACCGATGCAAAAAGACTGCTGCCTGAGGCACTCGAAGGCAGCGGGTAGAAGGTGAATCAATTGACAGTCTCAGTGAGAGGTCTGGCATGAGTGAAAAAGAAATCATTCGGTCGGAAGGCATTTAAAAACGGATTTATACCATACGAAATGTTCAGGTTGTGCTGGATGAAGACCTTGCTGAAATATATGGCGTGGAAACCAACCGCCTCGATGAGCAGGTTAGAAAAAATACCGCCCTCTAACCTATTCAAACGGAAGGTAAAAAGTATGCTTATTTTGCGTCCGGAAATTCGTACTATAATAACAGATAGAAAAATATAAAGAGAGCAGAGCTTGGTGAAGGCGTACACCTTCCCGTTCACCCCGGTGATGGGGGAGCACATGTCGATGACTGCCGGCGGCCCGGCCTCCGGCGCGTAGAGATCTCCCTGTTTTTCGAACGTGGTGAGGACGTTGCGGATACCTTCCGGTTTACTCCCGCGAGTCGCCAAGGAACTTTTTTTCGCAGAGATCGATGGACCGTTCCAGCAGAGAGAGGGCCTCTTCGGCGGCGGCCCGGTCCACCAGCAGGTTAGGCTTGAACTGCAGCACCGAACGGTCGAAGCCTGCGGGAAAGGCCCACAGCCCCGTTTCGAATGCGCAGGCCGTTATCAGAGCACCACCGAGGGGATTATCGAACCGAAGTCCTATCACCAGACCGTTCTGCCGTATCTCCACCAGAAAAGGATGCCGCGATTTGATTTTCTCCAGCCCTTCAGTCAGGAACGACGATGTCGCGCGGACATTGTCGATCACCGCGGGGCGTTGGATGATCTCGAGCACCTTGAGCGCCACCACGCAGCCCAGCTCGGAGCCGCCGAAAGTGGACGAGTATCCCCACCCGTCCTCGGCGAGCCAGGCGCCCACCTCCTTCGAAAGGACCGCGGCGGAAATGGGGTAGATGCCCCCGGAAAGCCCCTTGCCGGTCACCAGGATGTCGGGCTCGATACCGTAGCCTTGGCAGGCCCACATCTCGCCAGTGCGCATAAGGCCGGTCTGGACCTCGTCGGCGATGAAAAGCGCCCCGGCCTTCCGGCACAGTTTCATCACTTCGGAATAATAACCAGGCGAAGGCATGAGAAAACCGCTGGTAGCAGGGATCATCTCGCAGAGCACCGCCGCTGCTTCATGCTCTTCGAGCGCATTTTTCATGGCGCCGACATCGTCGAAGGGGACCTTGACGAATTCGTCCTCCGGTGCATCCTGGAGAAAAAACCGGGACATATCGGTTTCACCCGCCCGCAGTCCCAGCCCGCCGTGGCCGTGGTATGATCCCAGAAAGGAAATAATCTTCCGCCGTTTCGTCGCGCGCCAGGCTGACCGAATGGCCACATCGATGGCCTCGGCGCCGCCGGGAGTAAACACGCAGTACTGCATATGCTCCCCGGCTGACGACACCAAAGCCTCCGCCAGCTTCGTGCGGGCGTTCGAAACGAAATGGTGGTTGCCCATGTCGAAATAATCCAGCGCTTCCTTCAGTGCGGCGATGACCTCGGGATTGCGATGCCCCAGATTATAGGTGCCGCCGTTGATGTGCACGTCGAAGAGCCGGCGGCCGTCCAGATCCCAGAAGTAGTTCCCTTCCCGCTTCCCCATGACCGGCACTGTCCCCAGCTGGCGGAAGGTCGCTACTCTGCCCGGGCACACGTACCGCACGGCCTGTTCGATAATATCTTCCTTGTCCTCTTTTATCAGGTTGGCAAGTCCCGCTGTCATTTTTACTCCTCCACGGTGTTCCGGTTAAATTTCGGCATGCCGTTATAGGGCCCGCTGCCTGACCCCTGCAATGTCGCTGACCGGACTTTTGTTTATCGGGTCCGTTGCCTGCCTGCCGAACATGGATAATTAAAGAATAGTGTTATGTAACACAAATGCAGCGGGCTGTCAAACACAATCGAACGATGCGGGTGAAAAAGGGCATGAGCGAAAAAAATCGAATGGATGACATTGGGAATCGGATTTATACCATAGAACATGTTCAGGTTATGCTGGATGAAGAATTCGCGGAAATATATGGCGTGGAAAATAACCGTCGCAATGAACAGGTTGGAAGAAACATCGCCTATGATCCATTCAACGGGGATGCAAAAAGTGTGCTTAATTTTTCACCTGCAAATTCGTTTTATAATGTAAAGATAGAATAATAAAGTAAGAGCGGGATAAGAAATTTTGGAATAGAACGGCGGATTTCTTTGATCATTGCGGTGGTAAAACGTATATATGCAATACTGCGTGCATTCCTCCATTGATGGAAATCTTGAGGTCGCAGAATGCGACCTCAAGTTGGGGCTGCATAAGAACCCTTACTTTTGCATTTAAGGAGCAAGGGGAAAGGCTGATAATGCTCAATAAAATCGCCATCCAGCAGATGAAGATACTGACTTCTGACCCGGGTGAGAAGAGACTGGAGGGATAGCAAATTGACCGGTTACATGTATATCTTAAAATGCGTTGACTACACTTATTATACGGGAAGCACAAAAAATCTTAAGAAAAGGCTTTGGGAGCATCAGAACGGAGAAGGCGCAAATTATACTAGAAAACGGTTGCCGGTTGAGTTGGTTTATTTTGAAGAATACTCGAGAATTGACGAAGCGTTTTATCGCGAAAAACAGGTGCAGGGGTGGAACCGGAAGAAAAAGGAAGCTTTAATTAGGGGGGATTATGATATGCTTCCTGCGCTTGCAACAGCGTATCGAGATTTGAAAGCGGTGGCTTCGAGTGCCTCAGCCACCGGCGTTAATTCCGTTACGAAAAAAAGCCGCTGCCTGAGGCACTCGAAGTCAGCGGGTAGAAGGTACAACCTTCGGCAGGCTCAGGGGGCAGTATATATCGATAAAAAATATTGGCCGTTGGGTGTAAAGTAAAAGATAAATTGTATATTGGGAAAAGGGAAATATAACTATGAAGATCGCCTCCATCGCGGAAATAAAATCAAAATTAAGTGAATATATAAAGGAATCCCAAAAGGGAGCGGTAGTTATTACTAAAAACGGCAGACCTGCCGCGGTATTGATTGCTGTTTCCGATGATGATCAATTGGAGCAGATTATTTTTTCTCAATCTAGAATGCTGAAAAATATTCTGGATAAATCTGAAAAAAATATTTCAAGCACTTCGGCCTTCGCGCAGTTTCACGTCCGCACCCCTTCGACAGGCTCAAAAAAGCTCCTCGGCTTTCGCCCTCTTCTGGAAGTCAATCAGAAGGGGAAGGCGGGCGGGGTCGTCTATGAGTGTGCGGAAGAGCACCACGCCTCGGCTGCTGGGAGCGACGACAATGTTCCTGTTTTCGGGGATCGGATATGAGGCGCCGCTGTCGACCAGGATCACTTCGGCAAATCCCCCCCTGATCGATCTGTCGTTCACCACGTGGAAGTTGTCCGTGTTCATGGCAAAAAAGGAGATCGACCAGTACGATGGCGGGACGGGCGAGCTGATTCGGACCGGCCCCCTGCTGACATCGTAGGCCAGGCCCGAATAGAGGAGGTCGGGGCAAGGCCTCACGACCTTGCGGGTGTCCGCGTTCACCACCTCGTTGTGATAGACCGTGTTGACCGGGACATTGAAATCGCTCTGAATCCGGTATACCACGTAGTGCATGATAAGAGTGGGCAGAAAATAGACGATAAGGATATGGAAGAGTGCGGTCAGGCAGAGGATGATGAGCAGGTAAAATATTTTTCTCTTCACCGGCAGGCCTCCTTTATAATGCGGGGGAGCCGCACCGTCGAGGGATTGTTTAGGACGTCACTGCCGGGATTGTAAAGGCGCAGAAAGAGGTAGAGCTGTTCTTCGTTTTCTGTCGGCAGCCAGTTCCCCTCTTCCGGGTGCGATGAGAGCCTGACCGTGTAGCGGCCGTCGGTTGCTCCCCGCAAAATCGAGCGGTTGAAGGAGAACCGGTTTTTGCTGTTCTTTATCAGGTACTGATCGGAGCCGTAGAGAGAGACGCTCCACCACCGTGCATCGATGTCTTCCCCTTCGATCCGGTAATCGCATGAGCCTCTCAGCGGTTCTCCGCTGTCGTCGGTCTCCGTGTAGTAGTATATCGCCTCCGATCGGTTGAGGGACATGAGCGAGATGAGGGCCACGGTCGCCTTCGAGTACATGTCGAGATTTTCCATGCCGATGGATGGGTTGGTGCGCCATGCGCCGTTTGCTATCCATCCCCTCTGCCCGGCGTACCGGACGGCCAACAGCACGCTTGCGGCACCCATGATGAGGGCGATTGCCGCACATCCTGCCACGATAAGAGTTTTTTTCATAGTTCTTTTCCTGTAGTACAATAGTATTCACCTGGCAGTTGGTCAATAAAAAAGGTGACAAAGGCAAATTTCTTTTAACGCCTGTTTAGGCGCCTTTTTGAGCCGCCTAAAAAAATAATATTATTTTATTTTATAATGTTCTTCCATGAAAATTCGTGGTGTTATTATAATAGTTTTATTAAATTTTTTTAAATCTAATAAATCTTTATCCCCTGTAATAATAACATCAGCATTTAAATATTCCGCTAAATGTAAAATATTATTGTCATCTTTATCTCTGCAAACAGTTGGGATTTCCCCCTTGGGCTCAATTGTTTCAAAGGCATTTAATACAAATTCTTTAATTCTTTTTATTTCACTTTTTTTTATTGTGAATTTTAATTCCAATTTTTCTATAACCTCATTTATAATCCATTTTGAAATAAATAATTTATGATTATCTATACATATTTTTAAAACTCTGTGTGATAGACCCTGGGTAACAAGTGAAGATAATATCACATTGGTATCGAATACAATTTTCATGAGAATTCTTTGAATATATCTTCATCAGTAAAAAAACCAGCTTTTTCGGCATATGGAATCAATGTTTCTCGTATTTCATCCAATTCCTGTTGTAATATATATTTTTTAATTGCATTTTTAACCAATTCACTTTTTGAAATATTAAATTTTTTTGCAGCACGTTCTACTTTGTTTTTTAATTGTGAATCAATACTTATGCTTAAAATTTCTCTCATGATGCACCTTCTGTCATATTTATTAATACAATGTAATAAATATTATTACACAAGTCAATACGTTATTAGTAATTGTACAAAACTTTTATTATGGAGGGGCTGCTCAAAATGGCGGCCTAACGTCCCGGGGGGAAGGCGACGTTTTCATCGCAGCGGTTCCCTGAGCTTGCATACACTGAGCTTGCATGCACTGAGCTTGCATGCACTGAGCTTGCATGCACTGAGCTTGTCGAAGTGTCGAAGGGAAGCGCTCCCCGTTTGTCAAGCCACTTGACATGATTTTTTACCCGGAGCGGGTTACTAACCGTGACGGATTAAGATTGTGTACAATGACGTTCGCAATTTAATGTGAAAGAAGAGCCATCGCATGCTCCGAAAAAATAAGTAAACCCCATTACTTATGAGAAGGAGTAAAAACGATGGCTCGTATGAAAGATACCAAATACTATGAGAATTTGCTACTACAATTTATCGGCACGGAAGATCCGTTGTATGAGATGCTCAAGTGGATAACACATAGAATGATGGAGATTGAGGCATCAGCAAAGGTTGGGGCTCTGAAGGGTAAACACAGCAAGAATCGCACAACCTATTTTTCAGGTACGCGAATACGTCGTTTTGATACTCGATTGGGAACGGTATATCTCCTGGTGCCAAAACTTCGCAATGGTGGCTATATACCCTTTTTTGTAAATGAGAAGAAGCGTTCTGAGCAAGCCTTGCTGCAGGTTGTTCAGGAAGCATTTATCAATGGAGTGTCGACACGGAAGATAGAGCGATTGGCCCAATCACTGGGCATTGAAGGGATGTCTGCAGGGCAGGTTTCCGAAATTAACAAGGAGCTGAACAGTCAGGTTGAAGCATTTCGTACAAAGTCTCTTGAGAAGGAATATCCGGTTCTCTGGGTTGATGCTTTGTATGAGAAGATAAGAGACAATCACCGAGTAGTATCAATGGCTATTTTGGTAGTTTATGGCGTTACGATGGCCGGAAAACGCGAGATTTTGGCCATAGAGCCGATGTATGAGGAATCACAGGAGACATGGGGCACATTATTCCGTTCTCTGAAGGAACGCGGTCTTGAAAAGGTCTGGCTGATAGTTTCAGATGCTCACAAGGGTATTCAAAAGGCTATTCCCCATCATTTTTTGAATTGTTCCTGGCAGCGATGCAAGGTCCATTTCATGAGGAATATCATGGCCCATGTTTCGCATGCGCATAAGAAGGAATTTGGTGCTCGGCTTCGAGAGATATGGAATCAACCGAATCGGAAAGAAGCGTTACAGTATGCTGAGCATATCATAAATGATTATCGCGATCACTTTCCGGAAGCTATACTGTGCCTTGAAGAAGGACTTGAGGATTCATTGCAATTTTATCAATTCTCTCACTTTGATAAAAGAAAGGTATCATCGACAAATAACCTTGAACGGCTCAATGAAGAGATCCGGAGAAGAACGAGGGTGGTTGGAATATTCCCAAGCAGAGAATCATATATTCGACTTGTAACTTGTTATCTCATTGAGTATACCGAGGACTGGATAACAGAACGAAACTATATTAGCAAGCGTGCTATTGAGGCGCAAAAAAGAGCACTTGAGAAAGCTGCTTGATGGAGATCTTGCGATGGCTCTTTACAAAAATTGCGAACAAGAATTGACACGAACCTATGCGGCTATTGAATATCTTACCATCGCTCTTGAAAAAGATGATGAACTGATTAATATTTTTCATCAATAATAATTATTGACATGATTGACTATGCCAACTATATTTGGTATATTGATAATTAAGGATTTTGCCGAATGCCGATTAGCGGTAAAGAAATGCTTAAACGCTTTCAAAAGGCTGGCTGGCCTATCCTTCGCAAAAAGGGGAGCCATGTAGTAGTTGGTAAAAATGATGAGCGTGAAACAATTCCGATGCATAAAGAACTGAAGAAAGGACTGGAAAAGTATTTATTAAAACGACTTGAAGGAACTAAATGATATGTTCTACCATTTTAAAATTCATAAGGAATCAAATGGTTATTGGGCTGAATGCATTGAGCTTGATGGATGCATCACACAGGGTGATACACTTAAGGAGCTCGAATATAATATGTCTGAGGCTCTTAATTTATATTTGGATGAGCCTTCGGATTCTAAAGTAATCTTTCCACTACCGAAGAAAAGTATTTCTGGAAAAAATATTAAAAAAGTCCCCGTTGACTCGAAAATTGCATTTTCCTTGTATTTGAAACACTATCGAAATAAGCGCGGCCTGACACAGAAACAAGTGGCATCACTTTTGGGAATGAAAAATATTTATAGCTATCAACGGCTTGAGTCACCAAAGAGCGCAAACCCAAGCTTAAAAACTATTGAGAAGATTAAATCAGTTTTTCCGGAATTTAAACTTGATGATGTTGTATCTACCTATTCTAAAATGTAACTTTTCTTTTCGGGGTGCGAACGTCAAATAACTTAACATGACCCGCTCCGCTCCTCGGTATACTGGCCCCGATTTCAACCGAGCACGAAATTAGAGTAAAAACAGGTTGAAATTGGAGGATGCGATGTCTAAAGTAAATCCCATAAAACGTATGAGTGTCAAGAAGAAAGAAGAAGTAGTATTACGGTTATTGAGAGGTGAAAGCATCGATGATCTTTCACGGGATCTCAAAGTTGCGGTAAGCGAGATTGAATCATGGAAGCGACGGTTTCTGATAGCCGCTCGAGAGGGCCTCAAGTCCCATGGAAAGGATCCGGTTGAAAAAGAGCTTGAGCTGGCTAAAAAGACCATTGGCGAGTTGACCATGGAGCTCAATCTGCATAAAAAAAAAGAGAGTTGGATAAAACAACGAAACGGGAATTCGTTGAACGATATAAAGTCATGAACGATGAGGTGACGGGGAGGAAATATCCGGTACGGATGATATTGAGAGTGATAGATTATGGTTCTGCCACCTATTACGGGTCGAAAGGGGAAGATGCTCATAAGAAAAGAGGTCCTGTGACACCGCTTTCTGATAAGGAGCTCAAGATCGTCATTAAGAATACTATGAGATCTATTCCTTTTCATGGTACGGGCTATAAGAAGATTCACGCAAGGATGCAGCGTGAATTATTGGGAAAGGGTCATTCTGTAGGTAAAAACAGGGTTTTTCGGCTGATGAGAGAAGATGATTTGCTAAACAAGGCGCCTGGTGGCCGTGGTTCGAGCAGGGTTCACGATGGGAAATTACAACAGAAACGCCGGATGACATGGGGGATTGATGGTGTTGGTTTTTTGACGTGGCAGATCATTTCAATTCGGAGCTCATCGGTTATAATGTTGTAAAATATGGAGATAGATTCGAGGCAACTCGGGCAGTTCAGAATGCGATTGCTACACGGTACGGTCGTCTCGGTAAAGATATTGCTGTTGGTTTGATTATCCGGTGTGATTTGGGGAGCCAATACACCACTCAATATTTCACCGATACGATAAAGTATTATGGTATGGAAATAAGTCATTCATGGGCTCGCAGCCCTGAGTGCAATGGGGTCATTGAACGTTTCCACCGTACCATTGAAGAGCAGGTTTTCAAAATGCATGATTTTGAGACACTTGAAGAAGCAGAACAGACCATTCGGGAATTTATCATACTGTATAATAACGAATGGCAGTTGGAAAGGTTGAACTACAAATCGCCCCTTGAGGCTTTAAACGAGTATCAAAAATTAAGCTTAAAAAATGCTTGTTAAATCGGGGCCAGAACACTGTGTCTTTCACGATTATAACGATGCATTTCGTTATCCTCGTGCTCTCTCCCCGAGCGTCGTGTTTAGCTTGTCTATTTGTCGAAGGTCTGCAGCTTTATTTTATTCCTATCTCTTTTTGAATCTCCATTTCCTTCTCAAGAATGGAGTTAATGATCTTATTTATATCCATGTTTCTGTTCCGGGAAAGAGTTAAATAATTTTTTTTAACCTTTTTGTTCAGATATATCGGGATTTCCAGCTCATCTGGGGGTCGGTAAAATTTTCCCTTCTCTGCTTTTGAAAAATCGTATTCTTTTCTCATAATGGATTACCATATTTCATCTAAAATATTGTTTTTCTTCATTCCGTGATGCCTTTCGGGCTGAAATGATTCTCATAAGTTCTTCATTTCCTTTTTTTCTATACGTGTGTATAACAACAATTAAATCTCCACTGGGTATTCGTCCCATGTTATCCATCTGTTTTCCGAGTCTGAATGCATTTCATCATAAATAGATAATGAATCTTTATCTGGAAATACTAAAGCTGCATTTTCAAAACTGATTTTATGCTTTTTTTGTTTTCCTTAGCTTTTTTTTGATCCCATTCAAATTTCATTATAATATCAGTAAATAATTTTTCATTTTGATAGATTATTCGAGACTTGATTAATTTCAACTTCTTTTTGAATGAATTAAAACTATTTGAGTTTAGGGACGGTTGGGTGAGCCGGCGAGGATATCAAATGCCCCGGCCTTTCACAGGGGCAGTGGGTTTGGATATTGTTTCCTGTGGTAATAGTAGGTGAAGTATCAGTTTGTGCGCAGAAATTACAGGAGCGAACCTCAGTCCTTACAGCTCTGACTGGCCGTGTATATGCCGTATCCGCGGGAGAGTATTTCCTTCATGCACTCGAGCTCGCTGTTCGATACCCCCGCACAGTTTTCCCTTCCCGTCTGCGGGCCGTATCCGGATTCGAGGAGATACATTAAACAGTCGATCTCGGT
>Ga0180431_10002238_pt1 | contig 26193 bp, 20 predicted proteins | sample SS_ome_11_FD_132459 | JGI IMG/M metagenome (GOLD analysis project Ga0180431, IMG submission 132459) | Hypersaline lake sediment archaeal communities from the Salton Sea, California, USA - SS_1_MS_1 metaG | ecosystem: Environmental > Aquatic > Non-marine Saline and Alkaline > Hypersaline >... | reverse complement strand
TCATCTTGGCCGCGCGCTCGAGCAGCCGGGAGTGGCAGTAGAAGATGTCGCCCGGATACGCCTCGCGTCCCGGCGGCCGGCGGAGCAGCAGGGACATCTGGCGATAGGCGACCGCCTGCTTCGAGAGGTCGTCGTACACGACGAGGGCGTGCTTGCCGTTGTCGCGGAAGTACTCGCCGATGGCGCAGCCGGCGTAGGGCGCCAGGAACTGCATCGGCGCCGGATCGGCCGCCGAGGCGTTGAGCACCACGGTGTCGTCGAGCGCGTTGAACTCCTCGAGCCGCTGTACCACGGACGCCACGGACGACTTCTTCTGACCGATGGCCACGTAGATGCATGCGACGTCGGTGTCGCGCTGGCTGATGATCGCGTCGACGGCCAGCGCCGTCTTGCCCGTCTGGCGATCGCCGATAATCAGCTCGCGCTGGCCGCGGCCGATCGGCACCATCGAGTCGATAGCCTTGAGCCCCGTCTGGAGCGGCTCGCATACCGGCTGCCGGGTCACCACGCCGGGCGCGATCTTCTCGATCGGCGAGGTGGCCTCGGTGTGAATGGGCCCCTTGCCGTCGATGGGCTGGCCGAGGCTGTTGATGACCCGACCGAGCATCGCCTCGCCCACGGGGATCTCGACGATGCGGCCCGTGGTGTGCACCTCGTCGCCCTCGCGCACGTGCACGTCGGAGCCAAGCAGGATCGCGCCGACGTTGTCCTCGCTCAGGTCGAAGACCATGCCGTAGACGTCGCCGGGGAACTTGATCAGCTCGCCCGCCATCGCCTGGTCGAGCCCGTGGATTCGCGCGATCCCGTCGCCGACGAGGATCACCCGGCCCACTTCGCTCACGTCGAGAAACTTGCCGTACTTCTTGATCTGATCGGCCAGGATGCTTGTGATCTCTTCCGGTTGAATCTTCACCATCACGTTCCCTTTATCAGTGCCTCTCGCAGGGACTCGAGGTTGCCTGTGACCGTCGCGTCGAACACCGTATCGCCCACCCGCACGCGGAGCCCGCCCAGGAGCTCCGGCTTTACCTCGACGCGGGGGACGAGCGTCACCCCGAGCCGCTCGCCGAGGCGGCGCGCAAGCCGGGCCGTCTCCTCGTCGGTGAGCGGCACCGGCGATTCCACGTGTGCGACGTCCTGGCGCCGGCGCAGCCGGACCAAGTCCGCCAACGCCGCCGTGAGCTCGGGCAGCAGGGCGATCCGCTCATTCTGCACGAGCAGGCCGAGGAAGTCGCGCACGAGTTTGGGCCACTTGGCGCGGTCGGCGATCCGTCCCATCATCTCGGCCCGTTCCTCGACGGGGATAAACGGATTGAGCATCACGCGGCGCAGGTCGCGGCTCCGACGCCAGAGCTCGGCCGCGTCGCGGACCTGTTCGCAGCCGCGATCGGCGTGCTCGTCGGGCAGCTCGTCGAGCAGGGCGTGCGCGTAGCGTGTGGCGAGCGCGTAATTGCCCATCGTCTTCGTTTTCGCCTTCGAGTCTAGAGCCGTTCCGCTTCGTCCAGGTAGACCGTGGTGGCCTTGCGCTTCTGCTCGGCGCTCAGCTCGGTGCGCAGGACCTTCTCGGCGACTTCGACCGCCAGGGCGCCCGCGCGCTCGCGGAGCGCCTCGCGGGCGATGTCCGCCGACTGCGCGATGTCCCGCTTGGCTTTTTCGACCACGTGCTCGGCCTCGGCCCTGGCGCCGTCGAGGATGCGTTCGCGTTCGCCCCGGGCGATCTCGCGCGACTGGGTGCGGATCTCGTACGATTCGCGCCGGGCGCTGTCGAGCTCCTGCTGCGCGTCTGTGCGGTCGGCCTCGGCCGCGGTCCGGGTCTCGCGCGCCTGGTCGAGTTCGTGCTTGATCGTCTTGGCGCGCTTGTCGAGATACGCGAGCATGGGTTGAAACAGCTTCTTGTTCAGGAACGCGACGAGGAGCAGGAAGCTTACGATCTGGAACGCCATCGTCGTGTTCAGATAGACAAGCGCAAGGGCCTGGACGGGCTGGACGGTGTGAACGGCGTGCATGATCGGTGCCGCAGTCATGGTTTTCTTCCTAGTCGTTCTCCCGTGGCGTCGGCGCCTACTTCTTGATGACGAACATGAGCAGCAGCGCCACGACGAGCGAGTAGATGCCCGTGGACTCCGAGACCGCCTGGCCGATGAGCATCGTGCGCGTGATGAGGTCGCTCTTCTCCGGGTTGCGCGAGATGCCTTCGCAGGCGCGCCCCGCCGCGTAGCCTTCGCCCACGCCCGGGCCGATGGCCCCAAACCCCATGCAGATGCCGGCGCCCAAAAGGGCCATGGCACGGATGAGGTCGCCGCTGACTTGCGCGATGAGAGGTGGCATTGTCCTGTCTCCTTTGCTTGATGTCGTATGTGTGACTCAGTGTGTTCCTTACACGGCAAAGATCAACATGATGGCGATCACAAGGGCGAAGGTGCCCGGCGACTGCGCCACCGCCTGGCCGATGAGCATCGTGCGCAGGATGGCCGGTCGCTGGTTCACGTTGCACGCCACGCCGAAGGTGGCATACATCGCCGCGGTGCCGCAGCCCAGGCCGGCGCCGATGGCGCCAAAGCCCATACAGAGCCCGGCCCCGAGCAGCTTGCACACGGCGACGATGTCCGACGACACCGACGGTTCGAACGCCAAGAGCAGCGCGATGACGAGCGCAAAGACGCCCGACGATTGGGCGACGCTCTGGCCTACGAGCATCATGATGGTCACGTCGTTGCCCGTGTCCGGCCGGCGCGCGACGCCGCGGCACGCCATCGCGTTGGCGAGCCCGGCGCCGATGCCCGGTCCCATCGCGCCAAAGCCCATGGCAAAGCCCGCGCCGAGCCGGGCCGCCGCGCCCGACAGCCCCTGTCCGGGTAACGGCGCGAACAGCAGCGCAAAGGCCACCAGCAACGCGAAAATCGCCGCCGTCTCGGTCACCGCCTGTCCGATGAGCATCGTCTTGAAGATCGCGTTGTAGGCGGTGGGCTGCCGGGCCGCGGAGCGCGATGCCTCGGCGCCGCCGATGCCGATGCCGATGCCGGCGCCGATGGCGCCCATGCCCATCGCGAAGCCCGCGCCCACGTAGGCTGAAAGGGTGACGACGCTTTCCACCGGCACGGCCACGGCCTATTCCTCCACCGGCATCTTGATCGCGATGTAGACCATCGCCAGCATGGCGAACACGAACGCTTGGACCAGCCCGACAAACAGCCCCAGAAACAAATCCAGCGCGACGCGCACGAAGACGCCGAGGGGCAGGAAATACACCACCCGCATGAGCAGCGAGACGACTACCATGATCACCACTGTGCCGCCCAGGATGTTGCCGAAGAGGCGGAACGAGTGTGAGACCAGCTTGCCGAGCTCGCCGAGGATCCCGAGGAGCACGCCGGGGAAGTATTTCACGATCGGAATGTCAATCTCGCAGTAGGTGCTCCTGAAGTACTCTTTGAAGCCCGCGTACCTGATGCCGGCGGCGTGCGCGGTGAAAAACACGATCAGCCCACAGCCGAGCGTCGTGTTCAGGTCCGCCGTCGGCTCCTCGATGTGCGGCAGCTTGGCGATGAAGGCCAGCCAGTGGCCGTCCGGCACCTCGATGGACCAGGTGAGAAACTTCTTGCCGACGACGTGCACGTTCGGCTCCACCAAGGCCACGATCGAGCCGATGTACACGCCGAGGTACTCCCATACCCTCGGCAACATGCCAAGCCAGTTCGAGATCAGGATGAAGATGAACAGCGTCGTGACAAGGGGGAAGTACTTGCGCGCCTTCGACCCGAGCGTGTCCTTGGCAAGCCCGTCGAAGAAGCCGACGATGAGCTCGCCCGCGCCCTGCACGCGCGAGGGGACTTCCGAGAATCTCCGCGTCGCCCGGTGCGCGAAGAGCAGGATCAGGCCGAAGACGATCCAGGAGAACAGCAGGCGGTAGAAGAACAGGGCCGTGAGCGGCGGCTGCGCCTCCTCGGCGCCTTCGGCCGCCTCCAGGTGCACCGTGCCGGTGGCCAGGTCTATGTAGGGGGGGTGCTCGCCGATTTCGCTGAGCGGGTCGTGCGCCTGCCGGGCCGTGTGCTTGGGCGCGACGCCGGCCAGCACCACGGGCAGCACGATGATCGCCACGAGTATCCAGAACGTGCGCTTGCGCATCCTACCTCTCGGCCTCAGTGGGAGCCGCGGCCCCGCGTCGTCCCAGCAGCAGCCCGTGGGCGAGCAGCACGGGGTAGAGGCTGAAGCAGCCGGCGGCGGCGGCGATGAGGTTCCACTGCCTGTACCACACGCCGACGCCCCCGGCGAAGATCACGCCCAGCCGGACGAACGTGCCGAGCACGGCCACGCGGCTCCGGCCTCCTGAGCGAAGGAGCGCGGCGTTGAACCGCGTCATCAGGTCGAAGTTGATCAGCCCGATGCAGAGCCCAAAGGCGAGGGCCTTGACGATGTCCCAGCGGCCGGCCGCGATCGCCACCAGCAGCGGCAGCAGGACGAGCCGAATGGTCCACGCTACGATGGAGCGCTTGAAGAACCTGATGTCATCTCGCATTCTCACCGCTTGTCCTTCGGCACGAGGAGCCGATACACCTGCAGAAACCCGGCCGCGATGCCCGCGAAGAGGAGCACGAGGCTCAGCACGGGGCCCGTGTGAAGCCACCGGTCGAGCAACACACCGGCCAGCAGACCCCCGCCGATGCACGCGACGAGCACCACGCCGACCTCGCCAACGAGCGCCAGGTATCGCCACTGCCCTTCAGGCATGTCCAGAGGCCCTCTCAGCCGGCCCGTCGTGTGTGTCGGGACGGGGCTCGTCAGGACGGGGCCCGTCAGAACGGGGACCTCTCCGGCAAAGGGAGAACGTGCCAGAGATCCCGGACGCTCCACGCTACGCATGGCTCCCGTTCAAGTCAATTCCAAAGGGCCCGAGCCGCGGTTGCCTCAGTCTCGGTCGGCCACCTCGACACCGATGCGTGCCAGGATACGGTCCAGGTCGTTGAGGGAGTAGTACTCGATCTCGATCCGACCACCCTTTCCCCGCTCGACGATGCTGACCTTTGTCCCGATGGCCTGGCGGAGTTTTGCCTCCAGTTCGGCCACATGGACGCTCTTGGCCGCGGGCTTCGGCCGGGTCGGCGGCTTGGGCCAGGGCCTGGCGCCCGCCACCAGGGCCTCGACTTCGCGCACGGACAGGCCCCGCTCGACGATGCGCCGCGCGATTTTCTCCTGGTCGAACGCGGTGATCGCGCCAAGCAGTGCTCGCGCGTGGCCAAAGGTGATCTTGTCCTCGGTAATGAGTTTCTGGACCTTCTCGGGCAGCGAGAGCAGGCGAAGGTAGTTGGCCACGCTCGCGCGGTCCTTGCCCACGCGCTGCGCCACCTCGTCCTGGGTGAGCCTGAAGCGGGTCGTCATCTGGTGGTAGGCGCGCGCGTGCTCGATCGGGTTGAGGTCGTCGCGCTGGATGTTCTCGATGAGCGAGAGCTGGAGCGCTTCCTCGTCGTTCGCCTCGATCACCAGCGCGGGCACCGTGTCGGCCCCGGCTTTCTTGGCCGCGAGCAGCCGGCGCTCACCGGCCACGAGCTCGTAGCCGTCGTCGCGGCGGCGAACGGTCACCGGTTGGATGACGCCACGCTCCTTGATCGAGCGGGCGAGCTCGTCGAGCTTGGCGGCGTCGAACGAGGTCCGGGGCTGCAGGGGGCTGCGTTGGATTTCCGCGATCGGCAGCTCCAGCACCTCTCGACCCGGCGCCGTCAGCTCGTCGGCATCGCCGATCAACGCCTCCAGGCCTTTGCCCAACGCTTTGCGCGTCATCGTCTCTCCTCGCGCGACTTCAGGTGAATGTCTGAATGTCCTCAGGTGAATGTCCGCTCCTCGTGTTGCACGGTACCAGAGGCGCCGGGCCGGCGGCAACGCAAATCTTGCCGTGGGCGTGGCGGCCGCGCGGCGACGCCGCCGGGGACCTACGGGGGCTGTTGAAGAACTCCCTCTATGTAAGCCTTTCAGGCTATGGTTTGGTTTGTTGCGGGCCCTGTACCCAGGGTTGCGCTTTGCCCCTCGGCACCCTCGGGGCAAAGCTGACCCTGGGCTGTTCTATGAAGCCCCTACGGGGCAAGCGCCACGAAGGCAACGCCTGGCTTTGTCAATAGGCACTTACGGCCCGCCCGAAACCGGGCGCCACCGGGGCCCGGGCCGCTCGAGCTGGCGCGTATACAACATGAAGTCTATGACTTTGTCGCTCACCCGCTGCTCGCGCAGCCGGAACACGTCGGCGGCCAGCAGGTAGAACACGGTTTCGGTCCGCGCAATCTCGGCGATGACGGCCTCGTCGGGCACGCCCGCCGCCTTGAGACCGATGACCTCGTCGATCGTCATCGGCATCGGTTGGTACAGCCTGACGGCGGTCACCATCTCGAGCATGAAGTCAATGACCTGGTCGCTCACCCCGGCGTCGCGCAGCCGCCCCACGTCGGCCGTCGTCAGCGGCAGTGCGCGCCGCGATTGCCTGAGCGCCCAGATGATCTGCCAGTCGGTCTCGCCCTCCTTGGCCTTGGCGATGACCTCGTCGAGCGAGATCGGCACCGGCTCCGGCGGCACCGGCACGACCATCACCGGCTGTTCCTGACCGCAGCCGCCGAGCCAGAGCGCCGCACACGCGCACGCCGCGAGGGCGCCGACCTTCCAGCCGTTTGATCTTCGCACGTTCATAATCACCCTCCGTCCAAGTCGTCTTCCATCGTTCTTTATCATCCTACAACAAATCCGTTGCCGTGCAAGAGGCGGCCACGTATACTGCCGACGACGGGTCCGTGACTGATTCAACACGAAACGTTCAAGTGCAGATGAAAACGCTTCGGGCTGTTAGCGCGTTCCTTGCCGCCGCCGTGCTCGCGGCGCTCGCCTCGTGCACGAGGGACCGCCCCGGCGACGAGGAGGTGCCGGGCCCGTTTCTGTCGGATAGCTTCGCGGTGCTCGATGATTTCGAGGTCGAGTCCCCGTGGTCGGTCGAGAGCGCGGAGAACCACGGGCTCATCGAGTACGTCGGCCAGATGTTCACCTCCGGCGAGCGGGCCCTCAAGGTCACGGCGTTCAAGATGGGCCGGTTCAAGACGGCCATTCGCAAGGAGGTGGACTACGACCTCACCCACGTCAGGAAGCTCAAGGTTGACGTCTTCAACGCCGCCGGCGAGCCGATAGACTTCGCCTTTGCGTTCAAGGTTATTGACGGCGGCCGCACTTTCGAGACCGTCCCGTTCAAGCTCAAGCCCGGCGCGAACGAGGGGCTGGTGTTCCCGCTCAACGCCAGGACGTTCAAGCCCCTGTACGGCAAGCAGACGTATGAGCATTGGCTGCGCGGCCGGCCCCGGGTGACGCGCATCAGCCTGCTGTTTTTCGAGGGCGAGCGGTTCCGCAACGAGTTCTACGTGGACAACCTCCGCTGCGACCGCCCGTTCCAGATGGTTGACCGGGGCATGCGGCCGCGCATCATCAACGTGCTGCCCTCCGCGGCCACCGTCGGGATCTGCCGCCGCCTCGAGATCGATGTGGACTTCGAGGGCGCCTTCAGCGACCCGTTCAACCGGGAAGACGTCTCCGTCTGGGCCAACGTGCGCGCTCCCTCGCGCAAGCACGAGCGGATCGAGGGCTTTTTGGGCGACTACGACACGCGGCGCGACACGTTCCACTGGAAGATCCGCTACTCGCCGCGCGAGTTCGGCGAGCACGCCTTCGACGTGTTCGTCCGCACGCGCAAGGGCGAGGTCGGCACGGGGCCGTTTACGTTCCGCGTCGTCGAGGATGGCGCGCCCGGGTTCGTGCGCGTGAGCGAGACCGACCCCACGGCGTTCGAGCACTCGCGCGGCTTGTCCTTCTATCCGTTCGGCCAGAACGTGTGCTGGGCCTCGGACTACGAGTACTATTTCCGGAAAATGCACGATTACGGGGGCAACTGCGCGCGGATCTGGATGTGCCCGTGGAACCTGTTTCTGGAGGGCAAAGACGGCCCCGGCATCTACGACCTGGAGGTCGCCAAGGAGCTCGACCGCGTCGTCGAGCTTGCCGAGCAGTACGGCATCTACATCCAGCTCGTCTTCGACTACCACGCCATCGTCGCCAACGACTGGGCCCGCAACCCCTACAACGTGGAGAACGGCGGCTGCTGCACGATGCCGCAGGACTTCTGGCGCCACGGCGAGGCGAAGCGCTTCTACCGCAAGCGGCTCGACTATATCGTCGCCCGCTGGGGGGCCTCACAGAACATCCTGGCCTGGGAGCTTTTCAACGAGGCCGACCTGACCACCCGCGCCCACGACGACGACGTGGTCAACTGGCACAGGGAGATGGCCGCGTACCTCAAGCGGATCGACCCGTACGGGCACCTCGTCACGACGAGCACGGTGGACCGCAACCGGCTCACGAAGCTCTGGGCGTTGGCCGACATTGACTACGTGCAGTCGCACTTCTACACGCCGCGCGTCTTCGACATCCTGCCCCAGCAGTGGTTCGCCAAGCGCATCTACAGGAAGCCGTACCTCGTCGGCGAGTTCGGACGCGGCGGCCAGGCGCACCAGGACCAGGTGGACCCCGACGGCATCCTGCTGAGCGCCACGCTGTGGCTCGCGGCCACCACGCCCGCCGCCGGCAACGCGATGCCCTGGTGGTGGGACACGCACATTGACCCCAACGACCTCTACGACCGCTTCGCCCCCGTCGCGGGGTTTCTCGACGGCGAGGACCGCCGCAACCGGCACGACCAGTTCTTCCAGCGCCGCCTCCCCCTCGCCGAGGGGAACACCCTCTGGATGCAGGGCGTCGTCAACCGCACCAGCGCCTTCGTGTACGTCTTCGATCCCGAGAGGATTCTTCGGCCGAAGCAAGGCACGCGCCGCCCGGCCGTCCCGCAGTCCGTCTTGCTCGCGCTTGGCGGCCTGCTCGGCGGGCCGTACCGCGTCGAGGTCTGGGCCGCCGAGTCAGGCGACGTCATCAGCATCCAGACCGTGACCGCCGGCGCGGACGGTACGCTCGATATAGACCTCCCCGCGAGCGACGAGCCGCTGGCCGTCAAGGTCAAGCGCGAAGGCGACTCGCAACTCCACCTCGACATCCACCCCCGATAACACAGGGACAGTCACCTGTTTTTCTTCCGTGTGCGGCAGGAATGCACGGCGGCCGGCCGAGCCCCGGCGTCGCAGGGTCGTCGCGCAGTGAACGAGAAAAACAGGTGACTGTCCCTATTTCGCGCCGAACTCGACGAAGGCCTCATAGGCCCACTGGTCCCACTCGGGCTTGACGTTGATGGCGTCGAGGCTCGGGTAGTTCTTGGCGATGAAGCCGCCGCCGCGCCCGAGCTTCTCCACCATCGTCTTGGCCTCGGCGCGGATGAGCTCGCGGTCGCCCGTCTGCAGCGTCGTCTGGATGTCCACCGGGCACCAGAACGTCACGCGCCCGGCGTACTTCTCGGCGAGGAAGTCAATGCCGTGGAGCGCCGGCTGGTCGAACTGCAGCACGTCAACGCCGGCCTCGAGCATGTCGTCAATCACGGCCGCGATGTATCCGCACGAGTGCAGCCACACGGTCATCCCGCGTGTGTGCGCCGCCGCGCATACCGCGTCGTACTCGGGGCGGAACAGCGCGCGCCAGTGGGCTGGGTTGATAAGCAGCCGCTCCTGCGTGCCCCAGTCCTCGCAGAACCCGACGGCGTCGAAGCCGAGGTCGGCGTAGACCTCGACCTGCGCCAGCACGACGTTCCGGATCATCGCGTTGAGGCGCCTGATCTTGTCCGGCTCGGCGGCGACCTCCAGCAGGTAGCGCTCCACGGTGCGAAGCTTGCGCCCGATGCTGAAGGTCATCCCCGCAAGCCACCCGAGGCGAAATTTCTCGGGGTTCTCGACCAGCCCCTGCTTCGCCTCCTCGTAGCGGGTGCGGTCCGCGAGATCGGGCGGCTCGTAGTCGTCGAGGTTCGACCACTCCTCGATCGCGCCCTCGGCCACTTCGCCCATCGAGAACGCGTCGAGCCGGCGCCACGTGTTGCCCCACTCGTCGCGCCAGCGTCTCACCCCTTCCTGCGTTGTGTGCTCCTGCGCGTCGAAGTCGGCCGGCGCAGAGGGGACGCCCACGAACAGGTCGTCCATCCGCCCGTGGTCGAAGTTCATCCCGATCCGCGGCGGCGCGTCGAACGCCAGCACGCGGCGGATGATCTCACGACTCGTCAGTTCGCTCCCATTCATGGCAGCGCGAATACTACGCGGGAAAATTAGGGACAGTCACCCATTTTTCATGCTCCCACGGTCTGCCAAGACGGCGACGCACCGGAAAAATGGGTGACTGTCCCTGGTTTTCCGCTATCATGCGCCTTTGCATGCGGTGCGTTCGGAGGAGGCAATGGCCGCCTATATTGGCATCGACGTCGGCACGTCCGGCACGAAGACGCTGTTGGTTGACGAGCGGGGCGCCGTGCTCTCGTCCGCCACCGTCGAGTACCCGCTGCATCACCCGAAGCCGGGCTGGGCCGAGCAGGATCCCGAGGACTGGTGGCGCGCGACCGTCGAGAGCATCCGCAAGGTCATGCAGGGTTCAGGCATCGGGGTAGGGGAGGTCAAGGGCCTCGGACTCTCCGGCCAGATGCACGGCACTGTCTTCCTCGACGACCGCGACCGCGTGCTTCGCCCCGCCATCCTTTGGTGTGACCAGCGGACGGCCGCCGAGTGCGACGAGATCACCGACACGATCGGCTACGCGGCGCTCATCAAGCATACGTCGAACCCCGCGCTGACCGGCTTCAGCGCGCCCAAGGTCTTGTGGCTCCGTACAAACGAGCCCGACGTGTACGCCAGGGTCAGGCGCGTGCTCCTGCCGAAGGACTACATCCGCTTCCGCCTCTCGGGCGATTTTTGTGGGGAGGTCTCGGACGCCTCCGGCACGCTGCTCTTCGACGTGACCCACCGACGCTGGTCAGACCACGTCCTCCACAAGCTCGAAATCCCCAAGGCGTGGCTGCCGGATGTGTTTGAATCACCGGAGCCTTCGACAAAGCTCAACACTGAGGCCGCTTCGGCCACCGGGCTCGCTAAAGGCACGCCGATCGTCGGCGGCGGCGGGGACCAGGCCGCCGGTGGCGTCGGCAACGGCATCGTTCGCGAGGGCATCGTCTCGAGCACGATCGGCACGTCGGGCGTCGTGTTTGCCTCGACCGCTTCGCCGAAGCTCGACCAGAAAGGCCGCGTGCATACGTTCTGTCACGCCGTGCCGGCAACCTGGCACGTCATGGGCGTGATGCTCGCGGCGGGCGGCTCGTTCCAGTGGTTCCGCAACGTGCTCGGCGTCGAGGAAGTAGCCGAGGCCAAAACGAAAGGCGTGGATCCGTACGAGGTTTTGACCGCCAACGCGGCCAAGGCGCCGGCGGGTTCCGAAGGTCTGATCTTTCTCCCGTACCTGAGCGGCGAACGTACGCCGCACGCCGACCCGTTCGCGCGCGGGGTTTTCTTCGGCCTGAGCCCACGCCACGACAAGGCGGCGCTCACGCGCGCCGTCATGGAGGGCGTGACCTACGGCATGCGTGACTCGCTCGAGATCATCCGCGGCATGGGCGTGCGCATCGAGCAGATCCGCGCCTCGGGCGGCGGCGCGCGCTCGAAGCTGTGGCGCCGGATGCAGGCCGATATGTTCGAGTCCCCCGTCGTGACCATTGATAAGGACGAGGGGCCGGCGTTCGGCGTGGCGCTGCTCGCGGCCGTCGGCACGGGCGCGTACGCCTCCGTCGAGGAAGCGTGCGACGCGACGATCCGCATCGTGGACGAGGTCGAGCCGGACGCCGCGACGAGCGCCATTTACAACGACTACTACCCGATCTACCAACACCTCTACCTCGACCTGAAAGAGCGCTTCAAGCAGACCGCCGCCGTCGTGGAACACCTGCAGGACTAGGAACCGTCCGGTCCACCATGTACGACACACACGAGGCAACGCCCGCGGACGATGTCCCCGCCCGCTTTCTCGACTACGAGAGCCGGGCGCTGACGTACCGCTCCGACGCGCGCAAGCTTGGCCGCGCGCTGCTCATCACGACGGTTGTGTGCGGCGGCCTCGCCGCGGTTTCACTTTTCGTCGGCGAGCGGACGGCGCTCGACTGGGCGCGCTCGTTGGCGAGCGGCGACAGGCTGACGCACGATGTCGAAACCTACCTGTGCCGCGCGCCGCGCTTCATTATGTACGCCGTTATCGCGTTGCTCTTCATCATTGGCCTCGACCGGAAGCAGCGCTTCTGGGTGCACGTCGCCCTCATTGTCGTCGCGCTCGAGCTTGTTTTTGCAGGGGCGCTCGTGCGCGTGCTCAAGATCGTCATCGGGCGGGCGCGGCCCTACACCGGCAGGACGGACTTCCGCCCGTTCCTGCTCACGTGGAACTCGTATCACTCGCTGCCGTCGGGCGATGCCGCCGACGTGGCCACGTCGGTCTCCTTCTTCATCTACTTCGCGCGCCGGAGGTCGGCCTGGGTCATTCCGCTCGTCATGCTGGTCATGGTGATGTTCGAGCGGGTGATGAACGGCCACCACTACCCGAGCGACGTGCTGGCGGGGGCGTACATCGGCCTCGTTTCCTCGTTTATCGTCTGGCACTGGTTCGTCGTCGGGTTCCCGATCAAGAGAGTGCGCGCGTGGCTCGGCCAGGACCAGCCGCCGCCCGAGACCGTGGAGCCTGAGGAGCCCGGGCAATGACGGGCCGCCGCGTCCTGCTCCTCGTGCTGGTGGCGGCGGCGCTGACGTTTCCGCTCGGCGCCGCCCGAAAGCTCTGGGTCCTCGACGAGGTTCGCTACGCCGCCGTGGTCGAGGAGATGCACGAGACGGGGCGCTGGTTCGCGCCGTATCTCAACGGCGAGTTCTTCGACCACAAGCCGCCGCTGTACTTCTGGCTCGTCGGGGGCATCACCGCGCTCACCGGCGGCCAGAGCGAGTTCATCCTCTACACCATCGCCTGGCTGCTCAGCGTCGCGTGCGTCATCGCAACGTACTTCCTGCTTCGCGCTCTGGTGCCGGAGCGGACAGCCTGGGTCGGCGCCGTGGTTATGGCCTCGTCGTTTCTCTACGTCATTAGCGCCGGGATCGCGCGCATGGACCTGATGATGGTCACGCTTATGGTCCTCGGCCTCCTCGCGTTTGTCCGCGGCTACACAAGCGGCCGGCGCAGCCTCTACGCGTGGTTCTTCGTCTTCTGCGCGCTGGCCGTCATGACCAAGGGCCCCTTCGGCATGGTGCTACCGCTCGTCGCCGTGCTTGCCTTTCTTGCGTGGGAGGGGCGGCTGAAGGAGGCCGTGTCGCCGTGGTTCGTCGGCGGTTTTCTCATCGGCCTCGGTGTTGTGGGCGTCTGGTTTGCCTTGCTTGCTCTCGTCGAGGGGCCGCACGTCCTTCATGACTACATTGTCAAGCAGACGCTTGGCCGGATGGCCGACTCGTGGGCCCACAAGGAGCCGTTCTGGTATTACGTCGCGTACCTACCGCTCGAGTTCCTGCCGTGGGTCGCGTTCGTGCCATGCGGTTTCACGCTGCTCAGGCGGCGCCGTCCCGTCGCGTTCCGTTTCATCTTGGCCGTCGCCGCCACCAACGTCGTCGTGCTTTCGGCCGTGAGCTGTAAACTCTGGGTCTACATCCTGCCGATCTGGCCTGCGCTTGCCGTGGCCGCCGCGGTGCGGCTGCGCCAGGCCCTCGATGACGGCGCGTCGAAATGGTTCAAGATCGAGGCGACTGTCACCGGCGGCCTGGTTCTCGCCTTGAGTATCGTGGCGCAGCTTCTCTTTCGGCGCGTCTTCCCGGCGAAGATGGGCTCCGTGCTTCCCGTGTGCCTGGGGCTGTCGGCGCTCGGCGTTCTTGCGGTCGTTGTCGCGTGGCTCCCCGCTTTGTCCACGGGCCGAAGGCGCGCAGTCCTGGTCGGCACAGTCCTCGTCGTGACGGGTCTGGCTTTCTCGCGAGTTACCGCCCTCGTGTTGACGCCCGCGTTCAACGACGTGATGTCGCCGAAAGCGGCCGGTGAGCTCATGCGCCAGTATGCGGACGACGGCTACGTCCTTGCCACCTGCGGTGTCCCAGTCGGCACGTACAACTACTACGCCCGATCACGCGTCATCCGTGAGATCAAGACGGCTGCCGACGTACCACGTTTCCTCGCTGAGACTCCTCGCGCCGTCGTCGCCGTTCGCAAGACAACCCTCGACGAGCTGCACGAGGCCCCGCCCGACGTCCTCATCAGGGGCGAGCACGTTCTGGAGATGAAAACACATTATCTCGTCGTGAAGGGAGAAGGGCAGGGCCGGGCGGATTAGACGCTGTATCGGGGCCTCCCTGTGCAAATCGGCGGTCAATCCGAAGCGTGTAGCTCTTCCGCGGCCAGTCGCTTCGTCATCTTGTGGTGCGGGCCGACGCCCTTGATCGTGAACTCCTCGGACGCGACCTCCCAGCCCTGCTTCACGTAGAAGCCCACGGCGGCCACGCGCGCGTTGCACCACATCTGCCTGACCTCGGAGTCCCGGAGCAGCGTCTCCTCGGCGAATTGCAGAAGCGCCTTCCCGATCCCAGTGCCGCGCGCGTCGGGATCGGTCGCCATCCCGCGGAGCTGCCACGCGGGGCGGCCGTCCCACTCGTTGAGCATGAAGCTCAGGCACCCGACCGCGCGCTGCCCGTCGAAGGCGCCGAAGTGGCGCGTCGTCTCGTCGTGGTCGCCGGGGAACTCGGGCGAATCGCGGTCGGTCCCGACGATGAGCACGGCCTCGCGCAGCCGGACGATCTCCTCGAACGCCGCCCGGCGCAGGACGATGGGTCTCGATCCGATTACTGTTTCACGCATGGATTCAATCAGGAAAAGAATGAACCACGGATTTCCACAGATATATGCTGACTAAGGCGGTCGCCTCTCGGCCGCCGCGTTCATCTTTCCTCTGTCTGTCTTATCTGTAGAAACCTGTGGGTGATTCCCTGTGGCTGCCCGAGATCGAGCCGAACGGGGGCGCATTATAGCGTTCGGGTGCGTCACTTCCAGCGGAATCGGGTTGGACCCGCGGTGAGTCGAAGGGGAACACGGTGTCGGCGGAAAGGGAGCCGGCGGACGGCAGATGGCGCCGCGCTCCAGGCGAGCAGGTTGCTGAAAAACGCCGTCAACCCCCAGAAGCCGTCGCAGCTTTGTAGATGCTTCTGCCGCCCCTCCGGGGCTCGGATTGTGTGTTTTCTCGTCGTGAACCTGGGGCTTACGGGCTTGCTGAAAGACCTGTGCCCGCGACGCCCCGTAGGGGCACCACGTGAGTAGCCGTAGGCGTAAGCCTACGGACTGCGAGCGAGGAACAACCAACGTTCGTCGACGGGCGACCGGCCCGGACGGGGCCGGTCGCCCGTCGAGAAGGAGGACCTTTATCGGTCGCCTTCTGCCCGTAGGCTTACGCCTACGGCTACTCACGTTCGGCCCCTTGGGGGCATGGGACGACGTGCGTCGCGCCCTGCAGCACGGGCTGGTCGCGGTTTCTTCAACAGGCCCTCACCCTCCTTCGCTAAGGCTACGGAGGGCAGGCGCCCCAGGCCGCGGTCGGGCTTGCCTGCCCTTGGCGGGCGTACGGCCCTCATGGCGGCGCGATCCGGGTGAGGCCTTGTTTTTGGCAGCCTGCTAGGTCTCGCGGGGCGGCTTGACGGTGATCGGGATCGCCCCGGCAGGCTTCTTGCGGCGGCCCGGCTTCGGCGACGGCGAAGGCGTGCTCTTCAAATGAGGTAAAGACCGCCCGGGCGGGCGCGGCCCCGGGGCGGCTTCCGAGATGGAGGTTGACACCTCGACCGGCCTCGTGTTGAATACGGTTCCTGAAAACCTGCCCGAACAGCGACACCTCGTGTGCGAGAAAGGAGATGCGGATGGGCGGCTCATATGAGCGGATCACCGTTGAGGTGAAAGGAGGGGTCACGATCGTCCGGTTCAAGGAGTCCGACATCCTTGACCAGATCAACATCCAGGAGATCGGCGAGGAGATGTACACCGTGGTGGAGAGCACGCCCAACGTCAAGCTCGTCGTTGACTTCCAGGGCGTTGAGTACCTCTCCAGCACCGCATTGGGCAAGCTGATCACGCTCAAGAAGAAGGTCGAGGCGGCCAAGGGCCAGCTCCGCCTGGCCGCCATCAAGCCGGAGATCATGGAGGTCTTCCGGATCACGCGCCTCGACACGATTTTCGAGATCAAGAAGAACGTGGCCGAGGCCCTCGAGCGTTTTTGAGTCCCGCGGCCGACCCGAGGCACGTATGACCGAGCCCTTGAACGAGGCCACCGGCTCATTCTGTATCCGCGAGCTCGAGGAGATCGAACGGGCGCGCATGTGGCTCAAGAACGCGCTCGATGCGCATCAGTACGGGCGTCACGACACCTTCGCCATCCGCACGGCCTTCGAGGAGGCCGTCACCAATGCCATCACCCACGGCAACAGGGGCGACCCGGCTAAGCGCGTCACTGTCGAGCTCGCCGTCAACGACGCCAAGGTCGAGATGGTGATCACCGACGAGGGTCCCGGCTTCGACGCCGGCCACGTCGAGGACCCGACGACCAGGGAAAACATCATGAGGGAGTCCGGCCGGGGCGTGATGCTCATGCGCGGTTTCATGGACACGGTCCGCTTCAATGACACCGGCAACCGCGTGCACCTCGTCAAGCATAGGAGCGGACACCTGCGACCATGAAGCACCTCATCGTCATCCCGATCTACAACGAGGCGCGGTATCTCGTCGGCGTCATCGAGGAGATCAGGAAATACCTGTGCGAGGGCAGCACGGTGCTCGCCGTTGACGACGGCTCGACCGACGAGACGCCGGCCGTGCTCGCGGGCATCGCCGGCATCGAGGTGTTGACCCATCCGCGCAACCTCGGGTACGGCCGCACGCTCATAGACGGCTTCGACTACGCCGCCGAGCACGGCTACGGCCACGTGATGACCATTGACGCCGACTGGCAGCACGAGCCCCACCTCATCCGCGAGTTCTGCGAAGCGCTCGACGAGACCGACATCGTCAGCGGCAGCCGCTACCTGCGCCCGGCCAACGAGGAACCCCCCGAGGACCGCTTCGAGATCAACCGGCGCGTCACCGCGATGATCAACGAGATCACCGGCTACGGCATCACCGACGCCTTCTGCGGCTTCAAGGCCTACCGCGTCGAGTCGGTCAGCAGGCTCGAGCTCACGGAGCCCGGCTACGGGATGCCCATGCAGCTTTGGATCCAGGCGTGGCTCAAGGGGCTGACCGTCAAGGAGATCCCCGTCGGCCTGGTCTATTTTGACCGCTCCAGAACGTTCCCCGGCCCCATCCGGAACCCGGAGGAGCGCTACCGCTACTACGTCGAGATCCTCGAGAAGGAGCTTGTCCATGGTGGATGTGATCGCGATCGGGGCGCATCCTGACGACGTCGAGATCGCCGTGGGCGGCACGGTCGCCCGGATGGTCCGGCGGGGGCTCAAGGTGGGGCTGCTCGACCTGACGGACGGCGAACCCACCCCGGCCGGTTCGCCCGAGATACGCGCCGCCGAGATGCGGCGCGCGGCCGAGGTGCTCGGCGTCGAATGGCGCATCACGCTCGACATGCCGAACCGCAGGCTGTTCGACAGCGTCGAGAACCGGGGCAAGGTCGCCGCCGTGCTGCGCGAGCACCGCCCAAGGGCCATCATCTGCCACCACTGGGACGACTACCATCCCGACCACATCGAGGCGCACAAGCTCTGCATCGCCGCGCGCTTCTACGGTAAGCTCACCAAGACCGACATCCCTGGCGAGCCCTACTACGTGCCGCACATCTTCTTCTGGGGCCCCGTGCATCTGCAGTACGCGTTCAAGCCCAGCTTCATCGTCGCCAACGACGAGCAGGACTTCCAAAAAAAGATCGAGGCGCTGCGCTGCTACGAATCCCAGATGGCCGCCCACGTCTGGCTCGAGCGGGTCCGCCCCTACAACCAGTACTACGGCGGCCTCATCGGCCGGCCCTACGGCGAGCCGTTCGTCTCAAAGAACGAGCTCGGCCTCGAGAGCCTCGAAAGCATATTCTGACCGCTGTTGACAGCGAACACCCCTGTGCTGTAGCGTATGATATAGGGGCGGCGGGGCCTGGGCGCGTCGGGCCTTTGGCTGCCGGGTGTTGAGACGGCTGCGTAAGTCTTCCTACATTCATACCGTTCACCGCGGCGCCGGCCGGGCCCGCGACTCGCATTCCGGGAACGGCGGGCGCGTCAAGAGTGTCTCAACCCCCGGCGCGGGCACCAGTGCAGAGGTGCACAAAGGCGGTGCAGAGGTGCGCAGAGCCAGTGCAGAGGTGTGCAGGGCATGAATGAGCGGCTGGCATCGTATCTGCTTGACGTGGTCGAGGAACGGTGCAGGGGCGGCGGTGCGGCCGTCCTGCGCTGGTTCCTCGGCGGGCTGTCGAAGGTCTACGGGCTCGTCGTGCGGGCGCGCGTCGGGCTGTACCGGCTCGGCCTCTTCCGCCGCCGCACCCTCGGGTGCCTCGTCATCAGCGTCGGCAACATCACGCTGGGCGGCACGGGCAAGACGCCGGTGGTCGAGATGCTCGCCGCCGCCCTGCGCGACGCGGGCCGCAAAGTCGCGGTGCTGAGCCGGGGCTACAAGGGGCGCACGCCGCTGTGGCGCCGGCTGTTCCGCCGCCGCATCGCGTACAAGCCCAAGGTCGTCTCCGACGGTGGGCGCGTCCTCCTGACCTCCAGAGAGGCCGGCGACGAGCCCTACATGCTCGCGCGCAACCTGCCCGGCGTCGTGGTGCTCGCCGATCCCAACCGCGTCAAGGCAGGCCTGTACGCCATCAAGACGTTCGGCGTGGACACCCTGGTTCTCGACGACGGCTTCCAGTACATGCGTCTGGCGCGCAAGTTCGACTTCGTCCTCATCGACTGCACCAACCCCTTCGGCAACGGCCGCCTCCTGCCGCGCGGGACCTTGCGCGAGCCCCTGGCCAACCTGCGCCGGGCCGCGGTCTGCATGTTGACGAAGAGCAACGGCGCCGACGTCGGCCCGATCCGCGACCGGGTGCTCGAACTCAACCCCGACGCCGAGATCATCGAGACGACCCACCAGCCCCTGCACCTGCAGGAGCTCTTCAACGGCGGCCGCCACCCGCTCGACGCCCTGCGCGGCACGCCCGTCATCGCCGTGAGCGCCATCGCCAGGCCCCAGAGCTTCGAGGACGCGCTGGTCGGCCTCGGCGCCCGGATCGTCCGGTCTCACCGCTTCCTCGACCATCACCGGTTCACAGCGCTGGAGGTCGCCCACATCATGGACGAAGCGCGCGAGCACAACGCGGCCTTCATCGTCACCACGGAGAAAGACGCCGTCCGCTTCCCCCCGCTCGACGTCGCCTCCATTCCCATCGTTTTCCTGCGCGTCAACGTCAGGATCGTCCGGGGCGCCGCCGACTTCAACGACTGCGTCGCGCGGCTGAGCTACGTCTGAGGCGCCTGCTATTTCCCCGGGCCGCAGCGGATATCGGTGGAACGAGTGTCTTGCTAACTCAAGAAAACGGCCGGGCACCCTTGCGGGTGCCCGGCGAGCCAATGCCATGTGTGTGTGTCTACTTCTCCTCTTCCGTCTGGGCGTCGGCCTTCGCCGCCGCTCTCGCAACAGCCGCCGCATTGCGTGCCTGCACCCGCGTGCGCGCGATCCAGTAGATGCCCCACGCGATGACGGCCAGGACGAACAGCGTATTCAGGAGCCCGTAGCGGAGCCGCCCGAGGAGTATCACCAGGGCCAGCAGGGCCGTCAGCCCGACCAGCGCGGCGAGGAGTTGCCGCCCTTCGGAGAGCTTCCGCACCCGGTCACGGATGCGCAGCTTCTCGATCGCCCACACCACCAGCGCGAGCACCACGAGCCCGAGTACCGTCTTGAGCCCGTGCAGCGTGCCCGCTCGGAACTGCCGCACCGTCACCTTGGCCTCTTCGTTCAGCTTGCTGAACACATAGAGCCGCCCGTCGCGCGGGATGTCGAACAGCAGCGACTGCACCCCGGGCCGGAATGCCTGCGTCGTCACCTTCCTCTGGTGCGTCTGGTACGCCTTCTGCCCCTCGAGGGCCTGGCTCCATGCCTCGGTCCTATAGTCCAGCCCGTGGGTCAAGGCCCCGCCCCCGAAGGTGAAGGTCCTGCCCGCCTCGCGGCCGTTGACGTCGACATAGTCGGTTACCTGGATTCGCTCCTGGAGCTCGCGCGCCTCGCCCAGCTTGAGGCTGATCTTTGCGTTCGATTCCGCCTTCACCTCCAGGTTCGATTTCAGAGCTTCAACAACTTTCTCGTCTTCAGGGGCGTTTACCAGGCCGCCCTTGACGCGGAGTCGGCCGTGCACGGAGCGCTCGAGCTGCTGCTGCTTCGTTGCTCTCTCGATTTCTTTCGACTGCCACTGGTCAACGCTAAGACCGTTGACGCCCCAGGCGTTGAGATACCAGTTGCCCGTGACATTGTCGTCGAACTCCACCTGCGGCTGGGCCCCTTCCTCTCTCTGCACCTGGACATCGCCCCCGCGTACGGCGATCTTTCCCGCCCGGTGCTGGCCCGCCTGGAACCGCCTTTGAGACTCCTCGAGCTTCTCCTTGCTCAGCGCCTGCTGCCTCTGGAGCATCTCGCGGCTGACGTTCCTCGCTCCCTGGATGTCTGTCTCGCTCTGCCAGAGCAGCTCGTCGTTCGTGCGGATGTCTTCCATCACCTTCTTGTTGTACTCATCGAGCTTTTTCTCGAGCACCTTGACGTTCTCAATTGCCTGCGCCTGCAGCTTGCCTCCCGAACGCTCGGCCAGCGTCACCTGCCGTTCGTATTCCGCCGTGAGCTGCTCGACCTCCTCGACCTTGCTCAGCGTCTCCTCGATCTGCTCCATGTTGCCGCCGAACTTGAGGTAGCGGTATCCCTCCGGGAGCCACAGCCACCAAACCGTCTTGTTCGTGGGCAGGCCCTCGATCCGGGGCGCCTCGAGCTCGAAGCCGCCCGACCAGGCGAGCCGCTTGTCCGACGGCCGCTTCGCGCCGCCGATGCGGTGCGTGTAAATCGCCACCACCTCGAACGGCAGCTCGGCGAGCCCGGTTTTGATGAGGGGGAAGAGGTAGGCCTTCCCATCCTTGGCGCTCGAGGGCTGGGCCGGCTCACCGCCGACCAGGAGCGCCCACAACTCGATCTCTTCGGGAAAGACCACTCCCAGGAACTGCTCGGTGCGGTTCCGCACGAGCAGCGTCATCCGCGTGCGCGCTTGCCCCTCGACGTCAACGACGGTTTCGAGCGTCGCCGAGAGGATCTGCGCCTCGATCAGCTTCTCGGCGGCGTAGGCAACGACGGACACATCGAGCCCCCACTCCGGCTTGGCCGAGCGGTACGCAAGCACGATGTTCGACAGCCGTGCGCCCGGCGGCACCACCGGCACCTGCTCGGGGGGCACCTTTGTCAGGTTCGTCGTGGCCGTCGCCGTGACCTCGTTGGCCGAGAGGTTCTCGACGGTGGCGTACACGGTCTGCACGCTCGCGTCCACGGCTGCGATCCGAGGGATCGCCAGCGTGCGGTCGGCGGGCACCTCGCCCCGCCAGCGCACCTCGAACGCGGCCACGTTTTCCGCCGGCGAGTGGAATGTCACGCTCCAGATGTCGCGTCCGGCGTCCTGGCCGATGCACTTCGCGGGCCCGCGCAGGCCCTGGCCGACGACACGCAGGTCGTCGTGCAGCTCGGCCGGCGCGGTGAACTTGAGCTCCCGCACCGGCTTGCCGTCTATGCTGTACGCCACGAGTACCCGCAGCGCGACCTCGTCGCTGAACACGCTCAGGTGGTGGGCCAGCGTCGCGCTCAGCCGCGTCGGCACTTGCCGCAGCCCGAACGAGACCTGCGGGTCCTGCGCGTGCCGGAAGTACCACGCCCCATACCGCACCTGGGCCGCGCCGCTCTGGCGCATCCACGAGGGCGTCTTGTTGGCGCTCACCGCGTGCATCGCCTCGCTGTGCTGCGGCTCCTCGATGTCCCACGCCCGGTCGAACGCCACGGCGACGTGCCCGTCCTGGGCCACGTTCATCAGCCTCGGCGGCCTCACCGTCAGCGTCGCCGGCATCTCGTCGTGCAAGCGTTCCGCCAGCAGCCGGAGCCCGAACGAGCGCGTCTGCTCGTCGGTCAGCTCGACGGCAATCAGGTTCCGCTCGCTGTCGGCGACGCGCCAGGCCGCCACCGTGTCCCCGCTCACCTCGAGCACCTCGTACTCCTCCGGCGCCTCGACGAGCAGCTCAAAAAAGGATCCCGTCGTCGGCACGACCTGGATGCGCGACTCCATCAGCGTCCGCTGTTCGAGCACCGTGTAGAGCGTCTGAACCGACGCCGTCCACGTGTCCGTCACCGGCTCGACGGCCAGCGCGAGCGCAAACGGGCGCCGCGGGTACGCCTGCGCCACGTGCGGCTCGTACTGCATGCCGTTGAACGCGCACGTGCGCGGCGCCTTGGGCCTCAGCTTCGGTTCGAGGCCGGTCTTGTCGAGCAGCGTGACCCCGAGGCCGTGCCGCACGTAGAACTCGAGCAGCCCGCGGTCGGTCTGCGCGTCGTGGACGCGCACGTCGGGGAATGCCAGCTTGTCCACCGTGACCGTCTCGGGCCGCAGCGCGAAGCTGATCGCCACCGTCGCCGTCGTCGTCACCGGCTGCGCAAATTCGACCGAGAGCGTGCCACCCGCTGCTTCGAATGTCCGCGCCGCTTCAGCCTTCTCCAGGTTCCAGTCCGCCATCCCCGGCGCGGCCACGTCGAGCACACTCACCCCGGCCGGCACGTCGTAGAGCAGCCCGTCGAGCTGCCCCCGGGTCAGCGTCACCTTCGAGGCGAGCTCGCCGAGCACGAGCCCCTCGTCCACGTACAGCCGGGTCGTGCCCTCGTGATGGAAGATCGGTCGGCCCACCGTGCGCGCCAGGCCCTTGGCCCGCCACGAGACGCCGACCGTCTGCAAGCCGCCGACGGGCAGGCGGTACGTCGTCGAGCCCGCCTGCTCGGCTGTGGTTCCTCGGCGGGCGTTTGCATCCGTCTTGAACTCGAGCTCGCCGGCCGGCACCTCGATCTCCAGCACCGCCACCTCGACCCGCGGCATCGTCAAGCGCAGGCTGCCCTGCTCGGCCACGCCCGTGACGGGCGCCTTGAACTCGAGCTCGAGCGCGTGACGGCCCGCCTTCTCGAACACGAGCGACGGCGTGCCGCCGATCATGGTCAGCGGCGCCTCTTTCCCGTCGAGCGTCGCTTTTTCGATCGCCGCGCCGCCGAACGCCAGCGGTACGGCCGTCCAGCGGTCGCTCATGATCGCCACGTCCAGCTTGACCGTGAACGCCGCCCGCTTCTCGCCCGTGGCGCTCTCGCGCAGGCGGCCGCGGTACACGGCGTTGGTCAGCGCGTAGTCACGCGGCGCCGCCTTCCTCACGAGCTCCGGGTACGCCCGCTCCCACAGCCGCAGGAACTCGGCGAACGGGACGAACACACCGACGTCGTCGCCCAGCAGCGCCCTGTCCACTTCCGTGAACGGTACGTAGATGCGCGTGCCTTCCTCCTCGATCACGGCTGCTGGCCGAACGGGCTCTTCCGCCCGTGCCGCCGGCGCGATGGCGAGCAAGCCCAGCAACACGGCTGCCGCGGTTGCCCCGGTCGCCGCCCGGCGCCGGCCGATCCGCATCACCAGGTAGTCAATGAGGAATACGGGAATGAGCAGCAGGGCGCCCTTGGCTACCATGTCCCAGTAGGGCGTCATCCAGTAGTTGCTCAGTCCCGGCCCCAGCGTGCACACCGCCAGCAGGAACAGCACCAGGCCCGCCCGGCTCCAGCGCAGCCGCTTGCGCAGCCAGTACCCGACGAGGACGGTGAGCACGATCGCGATCGTCTGCGTCCGGCCCATCCCGTTGCTCGACGCGTAGCGCACCTCGACCTCGCCGCCGCCGCTCAACCGGTCGAACGGCACCTCTACGCCTTCGACCGGCATGCCGATGTTCAACGTCAGAATCCCGCGCGCCAGGCCACGCGCGTGGAGGTCCATGCCCGCCAGACCCGAGTCGACACCGCCGCGATCGTCCATCTCTACCCACACGGTTATGTCTTTCTTGTCCACCGCAGGTCCGGTCGCGTCGGTGGGCCGCCCGTTGTGCATTTCACCCTCGATTTCATCGAGGCCGAGATCCTCGTCCGCTTCTTCCCCGGCAGTCTCTGCCGGCTTTGCCTCGGCCCTACGGCGAGGACGCCGCGTGTAGGCTTCTTCCACTTCCTCCAGCTCCGCCTCCCGTGTTTCCATGTCATAGGCTTCGCCCCCCTCGTAGGCGAGTCGCACTGATACGCTCTCGCGGGCCGATTGGAGCGCGACAAGGAACCCCGGCCCTTCGAGCGCCTCGTCCGTCGACGTGAACCACCGCACGAGGAGCGGCCGCTTCTTGACTTCGGCCTTGAGGTTCATGTTGCCGCCGAAGCGGATGAAGCGGAACTCGTCGGGTTGATAGATCACGACCTTCACCTGGCCGACCTGCATGTTGTCGAACGTCGGCAGCCATACCTTGTACGTGCCGCCGCCGGGCTTGAGTGGGGGCGTCGCGGAGCGGTAGCGCACCACCACCTCCTGCGACTCGTCCGGCGAGACGCTCGAGCTGAGCGGGATCACGTATGTGTCTTTCTGCACGCGCGGCTTGATCTCCTTGCCGCCCACGAGCACGCTCCACAGCACGCTCTTCTCCGGCAGCTGCATGCGCAGGGCCGGCACGTTGTTGTTGAGCACCCAGTAGTGGGCGTCGGTGAACGAGCCCTTGTCGTGCGAGACCGTGACGATGATCTCGGCCCTCTCGACGAGCGCGTTCAGGATGTCCGCCGGCTTGTGCCGCTTCACAATGAGCCCGAGCGCCTTGGCGCTCTCCGGCGGCTTCGGGTACTGGTAGGCGAAGAGCACGCGGGTTAGAGGCGTCGAGGGGAACAGGCGCGTCGGGACGTCGGTCTTGTCCATCGCGCGCAGCCGCTCGTCCTCGGCCTTCGTTTCGAGCTCGATCTCCCGGTTCGCAATAATGGCGACGAAGCCGCGGTCGGCCTCGACGTCGGCCATCGCGCTGTAATCGGGCAGGGGGATCCAGTTCGTTGCGTCCTCCTTGCCGACCGTGACCTGGTAGGCAACGCTCAGCAGGTACACGCCCGTCTTGCGCACGTCGAGCGTGACGCGCCAGATGTGCCCCTCGGCCGCCTCGCCGAGCGTGGCTTTTTCTTCGTCCGTAAGCCGGTGGCGGTCCCGGATGTCGTCGCCCGTGATCTCGACGTTGTCCGGCTTCACGGTTTCCGGCAGCCGGAGCACGATCTCGCCCACCGTCGAGTAGGCGATCGAGAACTCGCTGAGTGCGAGCACGTCAATGACCTCGCCGTGTACGGCGACCGTCGTGCCGGTGGCCACCTCGATGAGCGGCCGCTTCTTGGAGATCACGAGGTTGGCCGAGAACGGCGGCCGGCGGTACGAATAGCCGAACCGCAAGCCCGCACCCGCCATCCCCGCCGCGTTCAGCTCCTCCATCGGGGCAGGCTGCAGGCCCTCGACCTCCTCGTCCTCGACGAGGTACGAGGGGTCGGCCGCGATGCCGATGGTGCCCGTCTGGCGCTCGGCGCCTTCGACGATGAACCCGCCGAGGGGCTCGGTCGCGCGCGCGTCACGCTCCTCCTCGCCGAGCTCCCATCGCGGCAGCTTGCGCGTGTTGATCACCAAGACCAGCGCCTGCGGCGGCGCGATCTTGTGCGGCAGCCGAACGTGCAGCACGTGCTGCGCGTCGAGGTCCCACTCGACCTTGAATCCGCCCGCAGGCTGCGCGCGGTTGCCGGGCCGGACGTCTCCCGACGCGGCGCCCACGTCCAGCACCTCGTAGTCTGGCGGCACCGCAATCGCCAGGTCGAACACCGTCCCTTCGAGCGGCGTGACCGTCAGCACCGTGTCGAGACCTAGCGCGTCGCGCTGCACGTCGAGCAGCGTCGTGTCGAAGACCCGGAACCGGTCCTTCGGCCACTCGAGCCCGAGCGTCATCCCCGCCGGATGCTTCCAGAACCGGTACGTCGCCACCGGCCCGGTACCCTGCGCCAGGTCGGCCTTGCTCGTGCGCAGCATGCCGGTGGTGGATTCTATGTAGACCTTTGCCGACGGCGGCTGGTTGACGCCGACGAACGCGCGCAGGTCGCTTGTGTTCTCGACCACGGGCAGCGGCACGTCGAGCGACGTCACTGTGCGGTCGTAGAACG
>Ga0180431_10002236_pt1 | contig 26207 bp, 25 predicted proteins | sample SS_ome_11_FD_132459 | JGI IMG/M metagenome (GOLD analysis project Ga0180431, IMG submission 132459) | Hypersaline lake sediment archaeal communities from the Salton Sea, California, USA - SS_1_MS_1 metaG | ecosystem: Environmental > Aquatic > Non-marine Saline and Alkaline > Hypersaline >... | reverse complement strand
TGGTGGTCGAGAAGGACGGCGCAGAGGTGGAGGTCCCGTGCAAGGTCGTGGTGAGCAACGTCGGCATCAGGGAGACGGTGGGCCTTACCGGCGAGGAGCACTTCGACGAGGACTACCTGGCCGATATGAGGGTCAAGATGAGGCCCACGCCGATCACCATAATCCACCTGGCCAGCGAGCAGCCGCTGTGCATGGAGACCGGAGAGGCGGGCGCCATGCTGGTCTCCAACGCCAGGAGAATCACCGACGTCATTCCCCTGTCCAACTCCTGCCCTGACATGGCCCCGCCGGGGCAGCACCTCACCTGGGCCTGCGCCTCGCCGCCGTCCACGCTGTTCCCGGTGGACCCCGAGGAGGAGGAACGGCAGGTGACGAAGGACCTGGAGATGATCTTCCCTGACATGGACAAAAGGGGTGCCAGGGTGCTGGAGATCGAGGTCCGCAATATGGACCACGACCTGCCCGAGGGGCGCACCTGGCTGGGGCCCGCCTACAACATGCCGAGGGAGACGTCGGTCAAGAACCTGTACAATGTCGGGGATGCAACCTGCTCGCCCGGCATCGGTGGCACTTCGGGCTGCGCCGAGGGGGCCAAGCGGGTAATCGAGCAGGTAAGGAAGAAGGTGAAGCCGGCGTAGGCAGTCGGCCTGAATGGACTTTGTGGGAAATCACTTCTGGGGTCGATCTGTGTCGACAGCGTAGTCGTCCCGATCCGTCCCGCTTCCCGGGGTTCCAGGCTCGATTTCGCTGGGGCTGGCTAGACCTCAGTCTTGAGCAGGGCTACTGCCTTCTCTATTGGCATCTCCTCCTGCTCTCCCCTGGCCATATCCCGCAGCATGACCGTGCCCTTCTCCATCTCCTCCTCACCCAGGATGACCGCTTTCGGCAGGCCAAGGGCATTCGCCTGCTTCAGTTGGGCTTTGAGGCTTCTGTCGCCCATAGCCAAAATCGTGCTCACCCCCGCCCCACGAAGATCGGCGGCAAGGGCCACGGCTCTCTCCCTGGCCGCCTCGCCCATGAAGGCGACGTACACCGTGGCGGCAGGCGGCGCAGGTACACTGACCCCCTGCCCCTTCAGTCCCAGGATGATCCGCTCGATGCCCGTGGCGAATCCGATCCCCGCCGCGGGCCTGCCACCCAGTTGCTCGATTAACCCGTCATAGCGGCCGCCCCCACCCAGAGCGCTCTGCGCCCCCAGCTCGCCCGACTGTACCTCGAAGACGGTCCTCGTATAGTAGTCCAGGCCGCGCACCAGGTGCGGGTCCAACTCAAAGGGTATGCCAAGACCGGTAAGGTGCATCTTGACGGTCCCAAAATGGGCAGCGCAGTCGGTGCAGAGATGCTCGGACAGCCTGGGAGCCTCAGCGATAGTGCGCTGGCAGGACGCCTGCTTGCAGTCGAGCAGGCGCAGCGGGTTCCGCAACAGCCGCCGCCTGCAATCGGGGCACAAGTGCTCGCTCCGGGACGAATAGTAGGCACGGAGGTCATCCAGGTAGCCGGGGCGGCACATGGGACACCCGATACTGTTCAGCAGGAGTCTCGATTCCTTGAGGCCCAGCATCTCATACAGCCGACAGGCCAGGCTGATCACCTCGGCGTCGAGCGCCGGGGCGGACTCGCCTATGGCCTCCACACCGAACTGCTGGTGCTGCCGGTACCTTCCCTTCTGGGGCCTCTCGTACCTGAATATAGGGCCGACGTAGTAGAGCCTCACAGGTTGCGGCAGGTTATGCATGCCGTGCTCTATGTAGGCCCGGCACACGGGCGCAGTACCCTCGGGGCGGAGCGCCAGTTCGCCCTCGCTGAGCCTGTACATCTGCTTCTCCACTATGTCCGTTCCCTCGCCCACGCTGTGCAGGAACAGGGCCGTGTCCTCGAAGGCCGGCGTGTCGATGCGTTCGTACCCATACAACCGGCACACCTCCTCGGCCTTTTGCATGATAAAGGCCCAGTAGGGCTGGTCTTCGGGCAATATATCCTGCATACCCCTGGGTGCCTTGTATAACATCCTCTCCCCGTGGATGCTAGAATACCCGTGCCCGCGTTCCTGCGTCAAGACGCACCACACACCTCCTCACGCGGCGGCGCCAGCCAGATACGGTGCTTCTCACCGACACTGCATAGTCGTTTGATATCGGCTTCCCCTTTTTGCTATCCTTATCCTGATCCTGCTTGATTTCTTACCCGGCCTGAGGCCAGGAGCCAGCTCTGGGCTCGGTGTCAGTTATGCGACAGACATCCGCGCCCGCCAAGGAGGCACATTGGACCTAGATCTCTCCGAAGACCAGAAGATGCTGAGGACCATGGCCCGTGACTTCCTGGAGAAGGAGTGCCCCAAGCAACACGTCAGGGACATGGAGAATGACGAGAAGGGGTATTCCCCGGAGCTATGGAGCAAGATGGTGGACCTCGGGCTGCAGGGACTGCCTTTCCCTGCCAAATACGGGGGCGGCGACGGCTCCTCCCTCGACCTGGTGGTCCTTCTGGAGGAGACTGGCCGCGCCTGCCTGCCCGGTCCCTTCCTGTCCAGCGTGGTCCTGGGCGGCCTCACCATCCTGGCAGCGGGCAGCGAAGAGCAGAGGTCGCAACTCCTACCGGCGCTCGCCCAGGGGAAGATATTCACCCTCGCTTTCAACGAGCCTGACGGCAGCTACGATCCGGCATCCGTCAGGACAGAGGCCCGTCTCGACGGCGATCAGTATTCAATCAGCGGCACCAAGGTTTTCGTTCCCGACGCCCACGTGGCTGACTATATCCTCTGCGTGGCCCGCACCAGACCGGGAGCGTCCGGCAGCGATGGACTCAGCCTGTTCGTAGTCGACCCCGCGACGGAAGGCATCGGCATCACCGTGCTGAACACCATCGCCCGTGACAAGCAGTGCGAGGTGGTCTTCGACAACGCCAGGGTGCCCGTGGACAGGCTCCTGGGCGAGCCTCATCAGGCATGGCCGGTTGTGGAGCAGACCTTGCAGCGGGCCGCCGTGGCCAAGTGCGCCGAGATGGTCGGAGCGGCTGAGCAGGTCCTGGAGATGAGCGTTGCCTATGCCAAGGAGAGGGTGCAGTTCGGCGTGCCCATCGGCAGCTTCCAGGCCATCCAGCACCACTGCGCCAATATGAGAATAGACATCGACGGCATGCGCTACCTCACCTACGAAGCTGCCTGGAAGATCAGCGAGGGCCTCCCGGCGGCTACTGAGGTGTCCATGGCCAAGACCTGGGTGAGCGATGCAATAAGCCGGGTTACCCGCCTTGGCCACCAGATCCACGGCGGCGTGGGATACATGATGGACCACGACATGCAGCTCTACTTCAGGCGTGGTGAGGCAGCCAGGGCGCTGTTCGGCGACAGCAGCCTCCATCGCGAGCTGATTGCGACTCAGCTCGGGCTGTAGATATGCGTGAGGGGGGACCATGGGAGAGGACTGCCTGTTCTGCAAGATCGTCGCCGGCGACATACCAGCCAATGTCGTTTACCAGGACGACCACGTCTTCTGCTTCAGGGACATAGACCCCCAGGCTCCCACCCACGTGCTGGTCGTGCCCAGGGAGCACATCCCCAATCTCGCCGCGCTGGACCAGGAGCATCAGGGACTGGTGAGCAGGATCATGGCTGCCTGCAACCAGGTGGCCAGACTTGAGGGCGTAGCCGAGAGCGGGTACCGCGTCTCGGTCAACTGCGGCCCCGACGGCGGGCAGGCGGTGCCTCACGTCCACTTCCATGTTCTCGGGGGACGTAGGCTGTCTGGGGCTCTGGGCTAGAGCCGGCCAACCCGCGGGACGAGGTGGCACATGGTCTTCACCGACAAGCTTCGTCAGGCTGTGCAGAGGAACCAGAGCCTCGTCTGTGTCGGACTCGATCCGGACCCCGCACTGATGCCCGTCCCGGAGGTCTTCGACTTCAACAGGGCCATCATCGACGCCACCGCCGACCTGGTCTGCGCCTACAAGCCGAACCTCGCCTTCTACGAGGCACTCGGCGTCGAGGGGCTCAGGGCCCTGGAGAAGACCATCGACCATGTGCCACATGGGATCCCCGTAATCGGTGATGCCAAGCGCGGTGACATTGGCAATACGGCCCGGGCCTACGCCAGGGCCCTGTTCGAGACCTTCGGGTTCGACGCCGCGACGGTCAACCCCTACCTGGGACACGACTCCGTGGAGCCTTTCCTGGAGTACAGCGACAGGATGGTGTTCCTCTTGTGTCGCACATCGAACGCCGGCGCTGCCGACTTCCAGTCGCTGGCCCTGTGGTCGCCGGACCTGGAGTGCCGGCAGCAGCCCCTGTTCAGGGCCGTGGCCGCCAAGGCCCTGGAATGGAACAGCGGGCACGGCAATGTGGGCCTGGTCGTGGGAGCCACCGATCCCCAGGACCTGGCAGACGTGCGGGCCTTGTGTCCCGACATGCTTCTTCTAGTTCCCGGCATTGGCGCCCAGGGAGGCGATCTGGAGCTGGCTGTGCGCCATGGGGTGGACGCGTCCGGCAGGGGTGCCATCTTCAACAGCTCCCGGCAGGTCATCTACGCCTCCGAGGGGAGCGACTTCGCCGAGGCAGCACGCCGGGCGGCGGACAACCTGCGCCGCAGCATAAACTCGCTGCTGTTGCCAGGGTAGGAGAATCGCCCCTTTGGCTGCCGTTCGGGCTGTGTCACCAACTTGATGTGGGCTCACCACCCTCTCGGCTCACGACTCCGTCACTGTTATCCTGGGCCCTACCCCATCCCGCTTGGTCGTGAGAAGCTCGCAGAGCCCTTCGCGAGTCGATCTGCGCGGAGTCGGACGCAGCCGACCCCACCACTGCTACTTCCCCACGCAGAAGTTGCCGAATATCGCCTCTAGGAGGTCGTCCCGCACCGTTTCCCCCGTGATCTCACCGAGGGCGTTCAGCGCCGCAGTGAGGTCGATAGTCACGAAGTCCTCGGGCATCCCGGAGCCCAGTGCCGAGAGCGCCTGCGACAGACTGTGCCGGGCGCGGTCCAAGGCGTCCTTGTGGCGGGGGTTGTTCACCACCAGGGCATCGGAGGCGATCACCCTCCCGCCCAGGGCCAACTCGAACATCCGTGCCTCGAGAACATCCACCCCCTCTCCGGAAAGGGCGGAGGTGCGGACCACCCCCCACCTCAGGCCCGCCACGTCAGCCCGCCGGGGCAGGTCGGACTTGTTGGCTGCTACCAGCGCCGTCTTGTCGCCAACGATGTCGGCAATCTCGCTGTCCGCCTCTGTCAGCGGCTGGCTGGCGTCGACTACCAGCAGGACCAGGTCAGCCTGTTCCACAGCGCGGCGACTGCGCTCCACCCCCAGCGACTCCACCACGTCCCTGCTGTGAATGATACCTGCGGTGTCCACCAGTACGAAGGGGACGCCCGCGAGGTTCACCACCTCCTCGATGGTGTCCCTCGTTGTCCCGGGGACCGGAGTGACTATGGAGCGGTCCTGGCGCAGCAGCCGGTTCAGCAGGCTGGACTTGCCAACGTTGGGCCTGCCCACGATGGCCGTCCTGATCCCCTGCCGGTAGACGATGCCGGCGTCTGCAGTAGCTATCATAGACTTCAGTTCGTCCAGGGCGGCGCTGAGTGGTGCGGACACGTCCTGAGTCTCGATTTCGTCCTCGGGAAAGTCTATGCGTGCCGTCAGGTAGGCCAGGGCCGACATCAGGCTGGAGCGAATATCCTTAACTGCCGCGGACAGCCGGCCCTGCAGGCCCTGCTCGGCCAGCCGCAAACTGGCCTCGGTGCGGGAGCGGACTATGTCCAGGACGGCCTCCGCCTGGGCAAGGTCGATTCTGCCGTTGAGGAAGGCACGGAGGGTGAACTCGCCGGGGTTGGCCAGCCTGGCGCCCTGCGCCAGGGCCAGTCCCAGGATGCGCCTCAGCGGCACGATGCCGCCGTGGCAGTCGATCTCGACCACGTCCTCCCTGGTATAGGTGTGGGGGGTGGGCATGTAGCAGGCCAGCACCTCGTCGACGATCTCGCTGCTGCCGGGGACGACTACGTGCCCATAGCTGAGGCGGCGGGGCTGCAGCCTGCCGGCGAACAGCTTCTCTCCGATGGAGAGCGCCTCCGGCCCGCTGAGCCGCACAATGCCTATGCCGCCCTCGCCGGGCGGGGTGGAGATAGCGGCGATGGTGTCCTGGTACATCTCCCCGCCCCAATCATATCACCTGGCGGGCCAGGGGAGCAGTCCCCCGGGCGGGGGAGTGGACCACATCTGGCAGGAGCCGGCGCGCCGCGATGCCCCTCTTTGAGCGCGGTTACTGCATCGCGGGAAGGCGAAGAGATCTGCCAGCCGCCTGTGAACCGGCAGACTAACCCATAGCATACGCCGTCGGTCACTGCCTGACAGCACTATCCCTGCTCGTAGTCCACGCCCTCACTCAACGCCCGGCCCAACCTGGCGGCTTCCTGCCCCAAGTACCTTATGTGCTGCGCCGCCAGCCAGGGCATCGTGTCCACGATGTAGCGCACCAGTTCCTCCGGATCAGAGGACTCGTGCTCCCACAACACCATGTCCGCTTCGGGACTGACCAGCAGGGCCCTGGCCATATCATCCTGCACGCCGAAGAAGAAGAGACCCGAGCAGTCAGGCTGCAAGGGCAGAGGGCGCTTGAACCACTCATCCAGCTTGGCCCAGGCCTTGCCCCAATCCCTGTCATAGACGTGTGCAGACTGGGAGATGAAGGTGGCTGAATCGACCGGCACGCCTGTTCGCCTTGACACCTCCCTCTGCAATCGAACCAGGGACAGGGCGTTCAACGGCCATGCATTGTAGATGTCATCACTCTGAATGAAGTAGGTGCCGTAGAGCCGCCCATCGACGATGTTGAAGGTGACGGAGACAACGCCCGGTGCGTGGTCAAGCCCGTCGAGGTCGGTGGGCCCGAGGAGAACCATGGTGCCTCCCGTTTCAGTGTCACCAAACCTCTTCAGCCTATCGATGGTTCTCTCCAGTTGGTTCACCCGCTCCATCCTGTTGGCCTCGTGATGGGACCAGGTCCAGTCCTGCAGCCGCTGGCCGTATGTGTAGTACACATCTTCAGGCGGGGAAGGAGATACGAAATACCGGTAATATGACTCCAGTTCCTCGCTGCCGAAATCGAAACAGGGAGGCAGGGTTTCCTCCTCACCGGTCAGGTCTATGGTGACCATGACGTTCAACACCTCGGCCAGCCGGTTGCCCTCCCTGGTCTGCTTGACTATGCCACAACGCATGGTCAGATTCAGAAGCTGCAGCCAGCCGTCCCCGACGTCTTCAGAGAATATGGGGAAAGAGGTCTTTCGGGAAGGAAAGGTGTTCTGTTCCGGTGTGACTACGGGGGGGAAGGACCGGGGGGCCATCTCTTGGGGCAGGTGGGGGATGTCGTTGATCTCCCTTGCCACCTCCTCCAGGCTCTTGGCCCGCCAATCGTGCACCTTGACGTATGCCCGGAGCACATCCACCGCTTCCCGATCCATCTCCGGGTGGAGTCTCCACCCCAACCGTGGCAGCGTGTTGTCCTCGGTAATACCTTCTTCCCAGAGGGAAAGCAAAGCATCGCCGGTCATCGACAGGTCGCTGCCACAGATTACAAGGTTGCGGATAGCCGGAGTTAGGTACAGACCCCTGAGGAGCCACCCCAGGCCGGTCCTGGTCCGTAGTGGCCCGATGATGTTTATCCTAGGCAGGTCCAAGTGGGGACTGAACCTGCTCACCGGCGTCCACAAGGTGCACAGTCCGATATCGCCGCCAGCCGAATTCCGCACCTCCAGCCCTGGGAGGCACTCCGATTCCCAGGTATGGCTTGTCTCCATTCCCCTACCCTCCGCCAGGTCCCCTTCAAAACCTGTGTTTCGAGATGCAGTTCTCAGTTGCGGTCGGGCAGATCGATCCTGCTATGATCATGCCCCTTCGTCAACCCCCAACCCTGAAAGTGGGGTTACACCGCCTACCTGTTTGAACAACTACCTGCTGAGCCTCTCCGAATGACATCCAGAGAGAACCCCAGACCCCCCAGATTCGGATTGCTCTTGCTCCAGGCCCTCAGGCCACTCCCAGCAGGTTTCTGGCAAGCTCCACCCCGTCCTTAGCCTGTGCTCCCCAACCATCGGCACCTGCACCATCGGCCCATTCCTTATTGGTCACGGCTCCGCCGACTATTACCTTGTATTTCTCACGTACTCCCATCTGTTTCAACATGTCCATGAGCTCGGCGAATTTCTCCCGGGCGGGAACGAACATCACCGAGACCGCAATAATGTCCGGCTCCACCTCCTGCGCCTTCTGATAGAAGTTCCACGGTTGGTTCTGCTCGCCTATGTCGATGATATTGAAACCGTTGATCGAGAGGAGGGTGCTGACCAGGTTCTTGCCGATATTGTGCTGGCTCAACATGGTCCCGATCATGATCTTGTGCGGCAGCTTCTCCACACCTTCCTTGGGCAGGGCTGCCTCTATGTGGGGGATACAGGTCCGGGCTACTATGCCCCCTTTCACCAGGTCCGGGATGATGGCTTTCCTGGCTGCGAACCGTGCCCCCAGATCATTGAGGCCCTGGACTACGCCGTCCTCCAGGACCACCAGCGGATCAAGACCTTGAGCCAGGAGCTCGATGGTTATGGCCTCCGCTTCCTTCTGCTTCCCTACGGATACTACTTGTCTCAGGTCCGATATCTCTGCCATTCTCTCACCTCTTTTGGTCAATTCAGATGGCTAAGGAAATCCTTGCATCCCTGCACACAGCGGCCCTGTGTACCCCCAGCCCCAACTTCTGCCTGAAGACCCTGTTTCCCAGCGGTCTCACTCCCAGGTCGGATAGTCCAGGCCCAGGTCCTTGAACATCCTGGTGAACTTCCTGTAGAGGTCGAGAAACACCTCCGTAGGTCTCAAGGTTGCCAGGTCGTACAGCTCGTTCAGGGGTATTCGCTTGAACTCAGTCGGCTTTTTCAACCTGCTGCTGATCTCCTTCATTATCCGGATGCCATCGCTGACCTCGATGCCCGCAGCCGCCCTGGTTACCTCCCCGGCCCACCTGCACTCCAGTCCGGTAGGCCCTCCGACCAGCCACATTCCCTCCATGCCCGATATGCAGGCTGTTATGCAATTTGCCGCCGTTGTATACCAGGCCTCGTCGGTCAAAGGCCCCGCCTTCTCACCCACACCCCCGTAGCTGATCCAGGGCACTCCCAGGTTCCTTTCTGCGGCAAGCGCAGCCGCCGAGTTGCACCACCATATGTCATTGCTGTCATACTCGCTGTCAAGCGTGCAGGACATGGCCTGCGTAAATGAACCGTCCGAGAAAGCCATCGTCCCCAGTGTATGCGCGATTATCTCAACCGCTCCCTGTTCCGGGCCGGTGAGGTAAGCATACAGCACCGCACAACTGCTCATCCACGGTACGATGCCATTCAGTTGGGCGAAGTAGGCCAGGTTGAGCCTGTCATAGTTGACTCTCATGTCCTGCAGCACCTGCACAGGCATACAGCAGTTGTCCTTGTTGTACAGGCCGGGACTGAAGGCGCTCATCAAAGCAACCGGGGTGGTAGCACTCATGGGAATCCCGAGGAAGAGGCCCGGCCTGCCAACCCAGTTGGCCACCTCCTTCATTATTTGGGCCTCAGTCTGGACCAGGAGCATCTCACTGGGGGTCCCGGATGCAGGTTTAACGTCTCCTATTCCCATCATGGGCAGAGCGAACAGCCCGTCACAGGTCGGTTCCTGCGCAACGGTCAGAGCGTATTGTTTGTAGCGGTTGACATTCCTCGTACCCATTCCGGCGCTGAAGAAGGTGTACGGATGCTGTCTGTCTCCCGGGGCCCGGGGCCTCAGCGTGACCGCATCCCTGTCTCTCCCCAATGTGACTTCACTCTTCCTGGTGGCGATAAGCTCTCTGAGCTCCTCTTCGGTAAACTTCACTATTCGCTTCGTGTCCTTGCAGTAGAGCCCGACTTCAACCAGCAGGTCGAGGCCCGCTTGGAAGACCGCGTCCGCCATGTCCGGGTCTGCCATTATGGGCTCCTCGGGGTCCCATTCGATCTTGTGTCTGGCTACAATCTCCGCTATCTTCGTGGGGAAGAACTCGATCTCGAAGTCTTCCTCGCTCATTATGGGTCCCGTCATAGTTCTGTCGAGCACTTCCCAGAGCAGTTTTCCCATGTTTACACCTCACAGCGGCTTCTGCTATGGCCTTGTATCACAGGATAATTCTATAAACAACAATCCAACGCTAGTCAATGCCTATTTCATTCCTACGACTCCACGAGACCGGAATGTCTGCGTTTGACCCAGCAACACGCTCCCAGGGCTATCTCACCCTGCTGGAGCATGCCGGGGGCGGCACCGCATAGGTGGGCGAGGGTGCCCCTCGCGGCTGCCACTGCAATCATCGATGCGCCTTGCGACGGCTCCCTATGTTGACGTAGAGCAGCATAACCATGGAGAGGGCGACCAGCGCTCCAGCCAGCCCCACAAGTACCCAGACCCAGACCGCGGTACCCCCATGCTCGGAACGCTGCACAAAGGATGTCCTGCTGATGCTAACGTCTTCCTCCAGGGCCGCCAAAGGGACGAAGTTGCGTGAGCCTATATCTACATAACCCCCCCGGAAAGATTGCAGGAGGCTCAGCCAGGCATGATCGCCCAGCAGGTCAGCCACCCGCTGGTCCACCGATTCGAGATCACCTCTGCCCAGCTCGAATTGAACCGGCAAGTCATCCTGTTGGGCGAGCCTCACCGCCACCGGCTCCCAACGGCCTGACTCCGAGTGCCAGTAGCTCTCGGGCAGCCCTTCCACATCCGCCAGGCAGTCGGGTGTCAACAGGAACAGGCTTATCGCGGAATTTCCCGGGATGATTGAGGATATCTTCAGAGGGTAGTAGAGTGTATCGCTCCGGAACTGATAGACGATGGGCTCCACGCTCTCCTGCTCCGGGCCAAGGTCTATGAGGTCGAACACGAAGTGCTCTATCCCCTCATCGATGTACTCTGCCGCCACTTCCTCTAGCTCAGGCGACGATACCTGATGCTGGATCTTGTTCTGGGCCAGGAAGTAGTCAGCCCACTCGATCAACTCAGCAGCGTCGGTCGCCCTGGAGACCCAGATGTCATGGGCGCCGATCTTCTCATGAAACACGATGTCCACGCCGCTGTCACCGTCCCCTTCGAAATGATGGCTGCAGTCGAACCACGGTTCCCTGGAGGCGAGACGTTCCTGGAGCAACCCGGCCAGGTGTTCAAAGGACTTGAAGTCTCCCTGCTCGATGCTGTCAGGCTCCGCAGGCAGGGGGACCACGTGCAGGGCCGTGGTCTCGCTCTCTGCATAGACGTTGATGGAGAGAATCAGTATCTCTCGCTCGCCGTCCCAGGCGATGATGGCGTTCTGTCCGGGCCCGTAGACCAGCACGTCGCTGAGGCCGATCATACCACCGTCGGCCAGGACCGCAGGGCACAGGGGAAGCAGAAGCATCTGCATAATGCAGACGGCACACAGGACCAATGCCAGTGCTCTCACCGCTCTCATCAAGTACCTCCGCCGCCATGCCGCGGACAGCGGGACGCGGTTGATGGATATACTTGTGTAGATCCTTCTAAGACCGTGGCATCCCCGACAGGGCCGTTACGTGCCACCCCCATCAGAGGCTGGCCTCCTTCCGCTGGGCCCCTTGAACGCCCTCCCTGTAAGCCGCGTCACAGGGCCGCTCCCGTATCTCGCCCACAGTGCACCGGCGACCAGCGGGACCCCCACAGCCGCCCCCAGCTTGGCGTAGCTCAGCGGAGGTGTTGGCCACGTCCTGTCGGCCCAGGCATGCATGATCATGAACCAGGCGAACATCAGGAGCAAGGGCGTCAACTGGTCGAACAGGCGGTGGACCACGGGCTCAAGCCCCGATTCATCTCGTGCCATGGACTCTCGCCGGCAACCCAGCAGCAGGAACCACACCAGCGCCAGCGCTCCCCCGAGTCCAGCCAGCAGCCAGAAGGCCCAGTGGTACCAGGAGGGCACATCACGCTGGACGATGACATAGAGTGCCAGGATTGGAGTGAACAGAGCGGCCGTGGCTATAAGGAAGAGTATCCTGTAGCCGTTGACCTGGGACCCACTGATCTTCCGCATACCATCGTCTCCTTTTTGTGCCGGACGCTGCCACGGGACAGCGTCGTGCCCTTACCTGCCAGTTGCGTGATGGGCCAAGCGAAGCTCAGCTCAAAGAGGTCTCCTATGGCGATCATGGAGTCGCTGCAGGAGACCTCTACGATCGACTCTGCAGACCCACCATCATCGCTGCGGTTCTTGCGGTTTGGTTTCCCCCGCGGCCTCGTCGGATGTGTCCCCACTTTGCCTGCCAACTCCGCCTGCATAGGGGTCGAACTTCATCACCCGCCTCATCTCCTCAGTCATGTCTAAGGGGACCTTGTAGTCTCTGTGCTTCACATCACGCCCCAGTCTGGCTGCGCAGATCCTGCAGTAGTACTCCCCGGAGACCTCCCTGACACACTTGGAGCAGAAACGCCTGTGGCAACCGGCACACTCATACTCGGCAACCGCATCAGGATGATAGCGACACATTCCGCTCGCCGTGGCTGCTTGCGGCCCGGCCGGCTGAGGCGCATATCGCGGGACGCCCATCCTCTCACCGAGCTGCCGGGCGAAGTCCTTTGCATCGCGGGGCGACCGGAAAGTCGTGCGAAGCCTGATGGGCTTCTTCTCCCTGATGGCGATCACCATGTGCAGCGTCCATCCTGCCACATGAGGCCGGCCACCTCGCCGCTGGAAGTGCCAGATGCCCGCCCACATAGGCTCGAAGCCGCTGATTCTGTAGCGCCACCTCGATGCCGACGTGGCTTCCTTGGCCGCGCTGACTCTCACAACGTCCGAGTAAGGGATGCTTCGCTTCAGGGGCAGCGGCAGGCCGAGGAACCTGAAGCGCATGCGAATCTCATGCTGCTCATGGTCCAGGGCTATCTCCCACCCAGTGCCCCACGACGGCCTCGAATGGACCTCTTGGTGATCGGCAATGGAGTCCGGCTTGTTCATAGCCCCCCTTTGTCGTTGGACGGCAGACAAGTCACAACGCACCGCCGATGGACACAGAGAACGCCAGCCAACTCAGTCGGCTGCGCTCCTTCCATACGCCGCAAGTGCAGGATGCACGCTACGCTGTAATGCACAGCTTGTCTGGTCGCCACCCACGTAAACGGATGACAGGCCGTATAGAGAAGTATCTGCATTTGCCTTCAGCAACCAGGAGGTACAACTCCCATTCGCATTATATCACCAGTGTGCAAGAGGCACAGTGAGCATCGCGAGCCTGCAGCGGAAGCGAGACGGCCGGGAAGACGGCAACCGAACAGCCGTTCTGGCGGTCATCAACAGGCCGTGAACACTAACGGCACGCCGCGGATTGAATGGCAAGAGCATGCCCCTCCGCCCATGGCGTCCCACCATTATTTTGCGGGGGGCCACTTGCACCGCCCACCGGTGTTGCCAGCCGAGCCAGCATGGCGGTAGAATTTGTGCTCGGAGAGGTGACCGAGAGGCTGATGGTGCCGCTCTCGAAAAGCGGTCTAGTCTTGTGCTAGCGTGGGTTCGAATCCCACCCTCTCCGCCGGGAGAGGTGCTGGAGTGGCTTATCAGGCGCGCCTGGAGAGCGCGTGTCGCCTTATGGTGACCGTGGGTTCGAATCCCACCCTCTCCGCCACTACCCCCCATGCCGCGCCGCCATCCGTCGCTTTGCGCCATTGACTTCTTGTGGTAACATTCACGGTGCACGGTGTGTCTGTGCCTGGGGGCAACAGGGCAGCGCGCCGTGGCAAAGGCCCAAGTCCTTCGCAGCGGCTCTGCCAACATGAGCGAAAGGGTCACAGGTGCCCGGAGTGCCGGAGACTCCCGCCGCGGGCAGGAGTGAGCGTCGCCTGCGGGCACACCGACTGAAGAATGGATCTGGAAGAGGCAAAACACTGGGTGGGTTTCAGCCTGGTGCCTGGAATAGGCCGGATCAAGCTATCGCTTGTGGAGGCCTATTTCGGCGACCTGGAAAGAGCATGGCATGCCCCGCTGGCCGAACTCACCGCCGCTGGCCTGGACAGCAAGTCGGCGCAGGCGGTCGTGTCGCTCCGTGACGCCATATCACTGGACGACGAGATACAGAAGCTGAAGCAGTACAACGTTACCCTCCTCACGGGCGATGATACCGCCTACCCGCGGCGGCTGAAGGAGACATACGACTACCCGCCGCTTTTGTACGTGCGGGGCACGCTGGTCCCCGACGATGAGTGTGCCCTTGGCGTAGTGGGTACCAGACGTGCATCCGTGTACGGTAAGCAGGTGGCGGAAGAGATGGTGGCGGAGCTGGCCCGCAACAGGATGACTATCGTCAGCGGCCTGGCCAAGGGTATAGACAGCGTGGCCCACCGCACGGCGCTCCAGTGCGGGGGTAGGACCATCGCCGTGGCCGCCTGCGGGCTGGACATGGTGTACCCAAGCGAGCATGCAGAACTGGCACGTCAGATAATGCACCAGGGCGCTCTGGTCAGCGAGTTCCCCCTGGGGACCAGGCCCAAGGCCGAGCACTTCCCCCAGCGAAACAGGATCATCAGCGGGATGAGCCTGGGCGTCCTCGTGGTGGAGGCAGGGGAGCAGAGCGGGGCCATGATAACCGCCAAGTGGGCCGTGGAGCAGAATCGCGAGGTCTTCGCCGTGCCGGGAAGCATCTTCTCGCCGGGCAGCAAGGGCACCAATCGCCTGATACAAGAAGGGGCCAAACTGGTCCGCAACTGCAACGACATACTGGAGGAACTGAACCTGATGGCAGTTGCCTACCAGATGGACATGGATGATCTGGCTGGCACCACGGACACCGAAGCCCAGGTCATGGCGTGTCTGTCCGAGGAGGCGACCCACATCGACGACGTCTGCCGCCACAGCGCGCTGCCTATTTCGACGGTGGCCAGCGTACTTGCGATGCTGGAACTGAAGGGACTGGTGAAACAAGTGGGAGGCATGAACTATGTGGTGAGCCCGGCGGCGCGCAGGGCATAGGCATAACCCAACTCGACATGAGAAGAAGAGGTAAGCACAGAACACATGGGCAAGAAACTGGTTATCGTTGAATCGCCTGCCAAGGCGAGAACCGTGGGCAAGATGCTGGGTGGAACCTACACCATCAAGGCGTCGGTGGGACATGTGCGGGACCTGCCGCAGAAGGCGCTGGGCGTGGATGTCGACAACGGCTTCGCTCCCAAATACGTTGTCCCCCAGGGCAAGAAGAAGGTGGTCAGTGAGCTCAAGGAGGCGGCCAGGAAGGCGTCGGCCGTCTACCTGGCCACCGATCCCGACCGGGAGGGAGAGGCCATCTCCTGGCACTTGGTGAACGCGGCCAAGCTGGACAGCATGCCGACGCACCGCGTCGTCTTTCACGAGATCACCGAGGATGCCATCAAGGAAGCCTTCCGCCACCCGCGGCCGATCAATATGGACCTGGTGAATGCACAGCAGGCAAGGCGGGTGCTCGACCGGCTGGTAGGCTACAAGATCAGCCCGCTGCTGTGGCGCAACGTGAGAGGCAGGCTCTCTGCAGGCAGGGTCCAGTCGGTGGCCTTGAGGATGATTGTGGAGCGGGAGCGCGAGATACAGGCCTTCGTTCCCGAGGAGTACTGGACTATAGACGCCGAGCTGGCCAAGGACCCTGCGACCAGGCACCTGAAGACCTTCAGGGCCAGGCTCACCGGCATCAAGGACAAGCACCGCAAGCTCAAATTGGGCAACCAGCAAGCCTCGGCCCCCGTTGTCGAGGCGCTGTGGCGGTCAGCCTACTCGGTGGCCCAGATAACCGAGAAGAAGGTTACCCGCAACCCTGCCCCACCCTTCACCACCAGCACTCTGCAGCAGGAAGCCTGGCGCAAATTGCGCTTCACTGCCGACCGCACCATGGCCGTGGCGCAGGAGCTGTACGAGGGCCTCCCCATCGGCGAGGAGGGGTCCGTGGGGCTGATCACCTACATGCGCACCGACTCCACCAGGGTGGCGGAGCCTGCCGTACACGAAACGCGCCAGTACATCGCCGAGAAGCACGGCCCAGAGTACGTTCCGGCACGGCCGCGGGTCTTCGCCAGGAAGGCCAAGGGTGCGCAGGAGGCCCATGAGGCCATCCGTCCCACCAGGGTCTGGCGAGAGCCCGACACACTGAAGGAGTACCTGACCCGGGACCAGGAAAGGCTGTACCGCCTCATCTGGGAGAGAATGGTGGCCAGCCAGATGGCGGCTGCCATCTTTGACACTGTCACCGTGGAAATAGAGGCCCATGACCGGCAGGACAGCACCGTCTACCTGCTGAAGTCGACAGGTTCCGTGCCCCGCTTCCTGGGCTTCCTGGTGCTGTACAGCGAGGGGAAGGACGAGGCAGACACGGAGGAGGAGGGGAAGGCCAAGCTGCCACCGCTGGACAAAGGTGAGAAGCTGGACCTGAAGGACGTGATCCCTGAGCAGCACTTCACCCAGCCACCGCCCCGCTATACCGAGGCCACGCTGGTCAAGGCCCTGGAAGAGAAGGGGATAGGGCGGCCCAGCACCTACGCTCCCACGCTGTCCACCCTGCGACGCCGGGACTACGTGGAGAGAAAAAGGGATGGCAGGTTCTACCCCCTGGAGCTTGGCTTCATAGTCAATGATCTGCTGGTAGAGCACTTCCCCGGCATCGTGGACATGGGTTTTACCGCCAGGATGGAGGAGGAGCTGGACGAGATAAGCCGCGGCGAGCGGGAGTGGGTCGGCGCGGTGCAGGACTTCTATACCCCCTTCGAGGAGGCACTGGCAAAGGCCCGCGAGAACATGACAAACATGAAGAAGCCGGCCCAGCCGACAGACGAAATCTGCCCCAACTGTGGTAAGCCCATGGTGATCCGGCACGGGCGCTATGGCGAGTTCCTGGGCTGCACGGGCTTTCCCAAATGCAAGACAACCAGGTCCCTGGATGGCGGTGACAAGGAAGACGCCAAGCCGGAAGGAACAAAGAAGCGCTGGCAGCCCAGAGGCGCCAAATCAGGGGCGCGCGGGAAGAAGGGCGTGAAGACCCCCAGAGAGAAGACCAAGGCAGCCGCCTGACCCGGACCGATAGGGAACAGCCCGGGCCAGAGGCCAAGCACCGGAGGGCAGAGGCATGAGGATACTGGTCGTTCACGGTCCGAACCTGAATATGCTGGGACAACGGGACCCGGATGTCTATGGCCGGGAGTCCCTGGAGGACATCGACAAGCACATCGAGCAACGGGCGGGGGAGCTGGGGGTTGAGACGGTGTTCTTCCAGTCCAACGCCGAAGGCGAGATAATTGACTTCATCCAGGAGGAAGCACCAGGCGCGGATGGCCTGGTCATCAACCCCGGCGCCTTGACGCACTACGGCCTCTCTCTGCGGGACTGCCTGGCCGATGCCGGGCTGCCTGTTATCGAGGTGCACCTGTCCAACATCTACGCCCGCGAGGAGTTTCGTCGCCAGTCGGTGATCGCGCCGGTGGTCAAAGGCCAGATCAGCGGCCTGGGATGGAGGGGGTACACCGCCGCGCTGACGGCGCTGGTCGAGGGGCTGGGCGGCGGGAAGCCGTAGCGCCACGCTCTGATCCAGACGCCGCGGGCAGCCTGGCGGAAGGGAAGTCCACCGCTTCGTCTCCGACGAAGCTCTCAAGGATACCGGTTTTGGGCCTGAACGACCGAATCGAGAGACTGCGACAGAGGCTCGCCGAGGAGCAACTGGACGGCCTGCTGGTCTCCCAGGCTGAGAACTGCCGCTACCTCTCCGGCTTCACCGGTTCACCGGTCGCCCTCCTTGTGTCCTCCGGCAGCGCTGTCCTGGGCGCGGACTCCATCAATTTCCAGCAGGCCAAGCTGGAGGTTACGGGCATTGACGTGCGGCTGGTCAGGACTAGGGTCGAGGGACTTGCCGAACTGGTTGGAGTCGAGGACATAGGGCGTCTCGGGTTCGAGGCCAACACCCTGGCCTTCTCCGAGGTCCAACGTCTCACCGTCCAGGCGGAGGGCCTGGACATACAACTCGTCCCTACGGAAGCGATGGTGGAGACGCTCAGGGCTGTCAAGGAAAACGAGGAGATACCCTTTCTCAGGGAGGCCGCCAGGTTGGCCGATGAGGCAGTCCAGTTCGCGCTGGACACGCTGCATCCCGGCATGAGCGAGAGGCAGGCGGCATGGGCGATAGAGCGGTTCTTGAGAGAGAACGGGAGCGAGGCACTGCCCTTCGAGGTGATCGTAGCCTCCGGGCGGAACTCCGCCCTGCCACACGCAAGGCCCACGGAGCGGCCCATAGGCGAGAGGGAACCCGTTGTGCTGGACCTGGGGGCCAGGAAGGGCGGCTATGCCAGCGACCTGTCAAGGACGCTGTGCTTCGGGCCACAGCCGAAGACATTCAAGCGACTGTACAGTATTGTGCGTGAGGCCCAGGAGGCAGCGCTGGACGGAGTGCGGCCCGGGATGACCGGCGAGGAGGTTGACGGCATAGCCCGGCAAGTCATAGAGGAAGCGGGCTACGGGGACGCCTTCGGCCACCGGCTGGGCCACGGGGTGGGGCTGGATGTCCACGAACAACCACGTCTCGGCCCCAGGGCCACGGACGTGCTGGCAGAGGGAATGGTGTTCACCATCGAACCGGGTATCTACATCCCCGGTTGGGGGGGGATTAGAATAGAGGATACGGTGATGCTGACGGCAACGAGAGCCGAGGCATTAACCACATCTGCGAAGTAGGCTAGGTTTGTCGGAGGTGAGAAAATGCTCAGTGCGGGGGAATTGAGGCGGGGGTCCACCATAGAGATGGATGGCCAACTGTACAGGATTCTGGAGTACAACCACATCAAGATAGCCAGGGGCAGTGCTCAGGTAAGGCTCAAGCTGAGGGACGTGCGCGCTGGCCACACCTTCGAGCGCACTTTCCCTGCCAGCGAGAAGTTCAAGAAGGCCTACCTGGAGCACCGCAAGGTGCAGTACCTCTACAACGACGGCGATCTGTACCACTTCATGGACAACGAGAACTTTGAGCAGAGCGTGCTGGGTCCAGACATCCTCGGCGACGCGGTCAGCTACCTCTCAGAGGGCATGAACCTGGAGATGCTCACCTACAAAGACGAACCGGTGGGAGTCGAACTGCCTGCCGCCGTGGAACTGGCAGTGGCCGAGACAGGGCCGGGCTTCAAGGGAGACACGGCCACTGCCGGGACCAAGCCGGCTACAATGGAGACCGGCCTGGTGGTCCAGGTGCCCATGTTCATCAATACGGGCGACATCCTCAAGGTGGACACCCGCAGCGGGGCATACCTGGAGAGGGCGGGGTAGGCCCTTGCTGAAAGCCGACCTCCACATCCATACGGAGTGCTCCTTCGACTGCTGCACTCCTCTGCGGGCGGTGGTCGAACGCTGTCAGAAGAAAGGGATCAACTGCGTCGCCGTGGCCGACCACGGCACCATCGCCGGGGCGGTCAAGCTGAGAGAGACAGCCCCCTTCAAGGTAGTGGTTGCAGAGGAGGTGCTGACACCCGTGGGGGAGGTAATGGGCATGTTCCTCAGAGAAGAAGTGCCCAGCAACATTCCTCTTGAAGAGGCCATCGCCCGCATCAAGGACCAGGGCGCACTCGTTTGTCTGCCTCATCCCTTCGACTACATGCGGGGGCTGAACCGGAAGATGGTCTCGATGGAGTGGCTGGCCCCCCACGTGGACGTGGTGGAGGTATTCAACGCCCGGGCCCTGCCGCTGCCGCGCGCCGACAGGAAGGCCCGGCGGTTCGCTGCAGAGCACGGCCTGCTGTGCAGCGCCGGCAGCGACGCCCACACACCGGGGGAGATAGGCCATGCCTACGTGGAGATGCCCGAGTTTGAGACGGTGGACGATTTCAGGGCGGCTCTGGCACAGGGCAGGATACGAGGCCGAAGGAGCTGCCCCACGGTGCATGCCCTGAGCATGTGGCAGACATTCAAAGGCAGACTGTTCAAGGGCAAAGGTGGCTAGCCTTGTACCGCATCGGCTGGTTCTCCACCGGCAGGGACCGGGCGGCGCGTGAGCTCCTCACCGCGGTCCACGAGGCCATAGCGCGGGGCGACATCCGGGTGAGGCTCGAGTTTGTGTTCTGCAACCGCGAGCCAGGCGAGGCGGACGAGAGCGACCGCTTCATCGAGTTGGCCAGGAGCTACGGTGCGCCCGTGGTGTGCCTGTCCTCGAAGACGTTCCTCCCCCAGGTCCGGGGCGAGTCGCGCCAGCGCCGGCGGCTGGAGTACGACAGGCAGGTCATGAGGCGGCTGGAGGAGTTCACCCCTGACCTGTGCGTGCTGGCAGGATACATGCTCATTGTGGGAGAGGAGATGTGCACCAGGCTCGACATGGTGAACCTCCACCCAGCCCTGCCCGGCGGCCCGGCCGGCACCTGGCAGGAAGTGATCTGGCAGTTGATCGAGCAGGGGGCGGACAGGACCGGGGCCATGATGCACCTGGTGACGCCTGAACTGGACAAGGGCCCGCCGGTCACCTTCTGCAGCTTCCCCATCAGGGGTGGGCCCTTTGACCGGCTCTGGAAGGAAGTCGAGGGGCTTCCGGTGAACGAGATAAGGAGGCGGCAGGGCGAGGGCAATTCGCTCCTCCAGCTCATCCGCCGGTACGGGGTGGCCCGGGAGATACCCCTGGTGGTGTCCACGGTACGGGCTTTCAGCGAGGGGCATGTCAGGATAGACCGGGGGCAGGTGCTGGGGGCGGACGGAACGCGCATAGAGGGATACGACCTGACAGACGACATTGAGGCGGCGCTGGGCCGCACGAGGTGAAGCGGGGGCCGGACAGTCACCCGGCATAAGGCGCTCATAGCAGGAACGGCAATGGAGAGACTGGTCTGCTTCGACCTGGAAGGGCCGTTGTCTCCCCAGGACAACGCCTACGAGGTGATGGGTCTGGTTCCCCGGGGGCACGAAGTCTTCGAGGTCATCAGCCGGTACGATGACCTGCTGGCAATCGAGGGCAGGGAGGAGTACGAACCCGGCGACACCCTGGCACTGATAGTCCCCTTTCTCGTCTACCACGGCATCGCGGCCACGGATATCAGGCGGGTGTCGGATAGAGCGTACCTTGTGCCCGGGGCAAAGGAACTGGTGGCCAACCTGCTGCAGCGGGACTGGAGGGTGCACATCGTGTCCACCAGCTACGAGCAGCACGCCCTGAATATCGCCTCCAAGCTGGGCCTGCGGCCCGAATCGGTGGACTGCACCGCCTTCCCGCTGGACGCCCTCGCCGGGCGACTCACAGAGGAAGAACTGAGAGTGGTGGGCGAAGCCGAGCAGTACATCCTGGCGGAGCTTTGCCACGACGACCTGGGCAGCGGCACAAAGGACCACCTGATCAAGCCATACCTCGACTGGTTCTACTGGGAGCGGCTCCGAAGGTCCGGCCTGGGGGTGGCCAACAAGACTATCGAAGTGGTCGGAGGCCGGCGGAAGGTCTGGGCTATTGAGAGGATTGCCGTGCGACACCGCCTCGGCCTCAGAGACGTCGTGTTCGTGGGAGACAGCATCACCGATGCCCAGGCAGCCAGGTGCATTGAAGCCTCCGGCGGCCTGTCCATAGCCTTCAACGCCAATGCCTACGTCCTCCCCTATGCCACCGTCGGCGTAGCCAGCACCAGCCTCAGCGATATCGCAGCCGTGCTTCAGGCGTGGGCCAGAGGCGGCCGTACCGAGGTCAAGAGGAATCTCACCGGGAGAGCAAGGCGACCTGGCCGGGGGGTAATGCGGCGGGACTGGCTGGTGGGCAAGAGCAGGAGAGCACTGGCCACAGTCCTGAAGGCCCATGCCGAGGCCAGGCAGCTTGTCAGGCGCCAGGCCGCCAAGCTGGGGTAGGGGAGCCAGCCGGGGGCAAGCTCCGAATCCCAAACAATTTGTCATGCCGACTCTCGGGGCCAGCGAACGGTGAAAATGGCACGACGAGGTCATTCTGTAATATCTGGCGGAAACCTCAAATCACAAGCTCCAAATCACAGACAATACTAAAGCACCAAATTCCAAACAGGGTGCGCCTGTGGTCAGAGTGAAGGGCGACTCTTCGATCGCCGTAGGAGACCTCTCTGAGTTCCATTGCATTCCACCCACCTCACAGGCCATGGACGCTAACTTGGAGTGAGTGTCAGGTCCCCGACCTGACCTCGGTAGCAAGGACCTGAGCGTCCCGATCTATCGGGACAGCCACCAACAAAACGCGAGTGTCCCTTAAGTTGGCGCCCATGCCCCACAGGCTCCGACTCGAAATAGCTCGTGCTCCCCACACCCTTTTCTCCTCCTGTGCTCATTCCACGGGAGACTGTCATTACTGGTCGTCATATTCCCGGGCGCAGGCCAGCGCCGGGGCTTGTCCCTGCATGGTATAATATGACTTACACCAGTAGTGTCCCGTTGGTTAAGATCTGGAACGACCTTGGACCGGTCGGCACCGGACGAAGTCCCCCGGCATTCGGGTGCAGTGAAAAGCTTGCACATGAAAACCGCAATACGGGTCATCGCGCTGTTGCTCCTCCTTGGCCTGCTGTCAGGTCCAACCTGGCTTCCCCCGACTGTGGAAGGTGAGGCGGCTGCCGATGCCGCCGGCGCTTCAGCCGTCGCCTGGTGGCCCATGAAATACCATGACCCGCAGCACACCGCTGGCAGCCCCCTGGTTGGCCCTGAGGCGCCGCACCTTAAGTGGAGCTTCGATGCGGGGTCCCACATCATGGAGCCTGCTGTGGCTGCGCCCGACGGCACCATCTACTTCGTAGCATCCGACAGCACCGGGAACACCCTGTTTGCCCTGGACCCCGAGGGCACGCTGAAATGGAGATACGACCTCCCGCACGGCGAATGGGTTTGTGCCAACTCGCTGGCACTGGGAACCGACGGCACCATATACTTCGGCTCCGGCAGGACCGTTGAGATACGGGAACCCTCCGGTGCGGTGGGGAGCCATTCCGAGCCCGTTGGGTTCCATGCGCTGAGCCCCGAAGGGCAACTCAGGTTGACGTTCCCTGCCGACGGCATGGTAGCCGGGCCGGTCGTTGTTGGTCATGATGGCACCATATACTTCTCCACTACTCGTGAGAACTACTCTGAGGGCGACCCCGGCCGGTTTGCCTATCTCTACGCTCTCAACCCCGACTCCAGCGTCCGGTGGCGCTACGGTGCCGACGGATGGATCACGTATTTCGCCGTTGCCCCCGGCGGGGAGGTCTATTTCACCCTGTGGAGTGCGGAGTCGCTCTATGCGCTGGACACGGAGGGTGCGCCCAGGTGGGACTGCCGGATGACGGAGGAGGTGCCGGCTCCCGTCATAGGTGCTGACGGTGCCATATACCTCGATGCGATATCCCTGATTGTCCTGGATCCGGATGGTTCGGTGAGAAGTGTCCTTGGTGGCGAAGGGGTTTCGGTACACGGGTGCCCGGCCATAGCCGTCCATGGCACTATCTACGCAGTCGGTACCCGCGAGGTGAAGAATGATGGGAGACGGCTCCTGCCGACCCTGTCGGCCTTCGGCGCAGATGGAGACGTCAGGTGGACGTACCGCCCTGATGATTCAGAATGGGCGAGCGGCTGGCCCATCGTCGACGGCGCCGGAACGGTATACGCCGGGAGCGTGGACGGACGGCTCTCTGCCATCGCCAACGGCACACAGAAATGGGTCTGCCAACTGGGCGAGGACAGGCTGGCTTCCCCGATCATTGCCGGTGACGGTACGCTGTACGTTGGCTCTGCGAACGGCACCCTCTATGCGGTCGGAAATACGGGCTCCCCGGTTGCTGACGGGCAGACTCTTGGAGCCTGGGTCTGGGTTGTGGTCGGCCTGGCGGTCGTCTCGGCGGCAGGTATTGCCGTGCTGCGCCTGGCCAGGCGGTGAGCGCGATAGCCGGGGAACTGTGAGATGAAGGAGCGGCTGGTGCAAGCCAAGTGGAAGGCCGGCGGCCCTCGCAACGTGCACCGCTGCAGCAGCCGCCGGCCGCACGCGTATCCCTGTGTGATGTGTCTCGCTGTGGGACAGGCCTATTGCCTGAGCGCCTCACAGCAGCCCCAGAAGTCCTCTTCCAGATAGTTGCCGTCCTTGTCCAGGCACTTGCCTTCGAACTCATACACCGGGACCACATACTCCTGCTTGTCGGTTGCCGCCTCCATCCAGTATGCCAGGCGGACTTCCTCCACCAGCACCCTGGCGCACTTGGACGGCGCAGCGCAGGTGCCTTTGCCGGCCACCAGCTCATTGTATGCCTCCTGGGCCGACTTGATGGAGACCACCCTGTATGCTTCCACGTCCCTCCAGACCTTCAGCACGTCCACGTCCACGACCTCCCCCTCGTGGGCAACGCGGACCGCGAACTTGGCCCCGGGGCCGGTCGTAGGCAGGCCATTTATCAGATGTCCAAACCTTACCAGGAGGTGAGTTACGTAATCACCCTCTTCCCCGGTATAGCTGCCTCCCGCCATGACGTCCATGACGTAGGCATCCGAAGGCAGGAGTCCCGCTCCCGACAGGAAGTCGGTGGCGATCTTCTCGGCCTCCGCGCTGGAGGGCAGGGTGGGAGGAAACGGCGGGAACGGCTTGTCCACCTCCCCTCCCAGCACGGCATACTCCACGGCTCCCGAGTCGACCCAGACCGCAAGCTGCCTCTGGTCCGGGCCGCTGGGGTCCAGCATGGCCACCCTCATACCATCGTCCACTGTGCCGGCGCCACCCTCAAAGCCCAGCTTCCTGCCCAACTCTGTCACCGATTTGGCGCTTACCACGGCCGGCTTCACCTCATATACCATTGCCATGCCACCAGCTTCGGGCAGCAGTGCGAGCGATTCGATGACAAAGTCCTCCGCCGAAGCCGAGGAGGCATAGAGATTCACGCCGAACGCCTCAGTCTTGGCCTGTCCTCCCCCAACGCCGTCATATACCGGATAGGCAGCGCCAGCAGCAATGACCAGGGCGATAAGTACCAGAGCTATTACCTTTGTTCTTTTCGTCATTTGGCATACCTCCTACGGGACGACGGAGTCCGTTACGCAATTCGTGAGTGGCACGACGGTCTTGTCGTGCCATATACACCCTCCTGCTCCGACTGCCAAGTACGGGGGCGAGTCAATGGATTAACGTAGAGGTCTTCTCAGACAGCCCAGCTTCCATCTCAAGCGCCTTGGCGAAGGCCACGGTTACAGGTGAGTTGATCCTCATGCTATCCCCGGCGTCAGTACTCTACGGGAACTCAGGATGTTCAACACCGATCCCTTGAAGGATGAGGCACAGGATAGTCATGCCGGCAACGAAGTACGCGACGAGTGCGACCGTGCGCGGGATACGGGACCCAGGCAGAGGCAAGCCAATATTGACAAAGGGAATCATGAAGGGAGTGGCGGTGCAATAGCGCTTGTAGGCAACGTCGAATTGTTGGATAAGCTGCCTCTCCTCCCAGAGTGCAAGCAGCACATACAGGTAGAGCACCGTGAACCACATCATGTACCCGGCAGTGCCACTCACGGCGAGGGCTAGTCCGAAGGTCCAAAGGGCAATGCCAAGGTGCTGGGGATGCCTTACTGTGGCATACAGCCCATGCGTCTGGAGGCGTTTCTCTCTGTACGCCCGAAACACCTGGATGAACCCAAGGATGCTCATGGCCAGACCAGCAGCCACACTCGCCTGTGCTATCATCAAACGGGTATTGGAGTTGGAGCCAACCATGCCCCTAGCTATCCAGTCTCCGACATTGTGTGACAGGCCAATCCGCTGGAGCAGCACAGCCACTATGGAAATCAGGCCACCGCCAAGGAACGGTGTCACCATCAAAGAGATGAGCCCCACCACGGCTGGCAGACTACCGACAAACGCAGGGAGATAGAGTACCCCCGAACCCAGTGCCAGCGCCTGTCTCTCAGTCCGTGACGGATCGCGCCTCAGCCTCCGCGCGATAATGAACGCAAGAAGAACAATCAGCAGGAGGAACACGACTGTGACAACAACTGGAAGTACGTCTTGCCATCCCTCCAGTGCTGAATATCCAGGGAATCCATTCCACTTCTCCAGCCAACTGTAGATCACATTGCCAGCGTCGTACGTGTCGCAGAGCCAGACTACTCCCCGGATTACCCCGAAGATCGTCAGGCCCAGCACAAGAGCCAATACCCAAGACTTCGCGGCTGGTCTTCCGCCAATGTCCCCGGCCTGTATTGCGGTCTTTGCCGTAACACGAAGCCTTGTGGAAGA
>Ga0180431_10002235_pt1 | contig 26213 bp, 20 predicted proteins | sample SS_ome_11_FD_132459 | JGI IMG/M metagenome (GOLD analysis project Ga0180431, IMG submission 132459) | Hypersaline lake sediment archaeal communities from the Salton Sea, California, USA - SS_1_MS_1 metaG | ecosystem: Environmental > Aquatic > Non-marine Saline and Alkaline > Hypersaline >... | reverse complement strand
GTTGGTTTGTTCGTCGGTGGGGATAAAATGCCCAAAAACCAGGTTTTTTGGTGAGATATTCCCACAAACACGTCAATTTTGAGCCAAAAGTGGGACGCTGTCCCATAAAACCATTGAAAACCCCGGTTTTTTCAGTGGAGTCGTTGATGTTTTTGAGAAAACTGTGTTGAACAAGTGAATTTCTCGACCTCAATGGTAACTGCTCAGCCTGACGCAGACCTCGGAGGTCTAGGCGGATTGCCTGGGCGCAATTTATCTACGGATGTCGCCGCTCGTTGCGGTCGGCGTTATCCGCGTTGCGCTACAGGTGCTCCTTGATCGCCAAAGCGACGGTGGCAGGGATACCGGGAACGGCTGCCAGTTGCTCGACGCTGGCGGCGCGGATAGCGTCGAGAGAGCCGAATGCTTTGAGCAGCGCCTTGCGCCGCGCCGGCCCCACTCCGGGGATACTGTCCAGTTGCGATGCCACCCCCGCCCGCCGGCGCCGCTGGCGATGGTGCGTGATGGCAAAGCGGTGCGCCTCGTCTCGCACGCGCTGTACGAGGAAAAGCCCCGGCGAGCGCCTGGGCAGTAAAAGCGGCTTGGGGCGTCCCGGCAAAAAGATTTCATCCGGATGTCGTTTATCCGCCCGCTGCTTGGCTAACCCGGCGACCGGCACCTGGCCGAACAGGTCGAACTCTTTCAACACCTCGACCGCCACTTGCAGTTGCCCTTTGCCGCCGTCCACGATGAGCAGGTCGGGCAGCTTGGCCCAGCCCTTGATGTCCCGCTTGCCCAGCACATCGTCCGACGTGGCGACCTGCCAGCGACGGAAGCGGCGCTTCAGAACCTCGCGCATGCTGGCATAGTCGTCCTGACCCTCCACATTCCGCACATTGAAGCGCCGGTAGTCGGGCTTGCGCGGCACGGCGTGCACGAAGACGACCATACTGCCGACGGTCTGCGCCCCCTGCGTCGTGGAGATGTCGTAACACTCGATGCGCACCGGGGGCTTGGGGAGATCCAACGCCTCTTCCAGTTCAGCCAGCGCCTGCTCGTGTTTGTGAGCGTCGGCCTGCCATTGGGTGCGCAAGGCGGCCAGCGTCTCGGCGGCGTTCTCGGCGGCCAGCGCCACCAACTCCCGCTTCTGACCCCGCCGGGGCGCGCGCAGCGTGACTTTGGCTCCCCGCTTGTCCTTCAGCCATTGCTCGATGATCAATGCCTCTTCGACTCGCTCCGGCAGCAGCACCTCCGGCGGGACGTAGGCGGCCTCCTCGTAGAACTGCTTGAGGAAAGCGGCCATCACCTCTCGCTCGTCCTCGTCCTGCGCGCCCTCCAAGACAAAGTACTCCCGGCCCAGGAGCTTGCCCCCGCGGATGAAAAAGACCTGGACGCAGGCGTCATCCTCCTCGCGGGCGAAAGCGATCACGTCCTGGTCGGCGCCGGCCGACGAGACGATCTTTTGTTGCTCGACGATGTGCTGCGCGGCCTGGAGTTGATCGCGCAGGGTGGCCGCATGCTCAAAGTCCAATTTGTCGGCCGCGACTTTCATGCGCCGCTCCAGGTCGGCCATCACCTCCTCGCTGCGACCCTCGAGGAAGCGGGCCAACCCCTGGATCATGGCCCGGTACTCTTCCTGCGTCACCGCGCCGATGCACGGCCCCAGGCAGAGCTTGATGTCGTGATACAGGCAGGCCCGCTCGTCCTGACCGGTGATTGTGCGGTTGCAAGTCAGGTAGGGGAACGATTTGCGCAACAGATCGAGCGTCTGGTGGACGGCGGCGGAAGAGGTGTAGGGGCCAAAGTAACGGCTGCCGTCCCGCTCCATACGGCGCGTGATGAACACCTTGGGGAACGGATCGGCCCAGGCGATTTTGATGTAGGGATAGCGCTTGTCGTCTTTGAGGCGCACGTTGTAGCGGGGACGGTGTTGCTTGATCAGGTTCGCTTCCAGAATCAACGCCTCCAGTTCGGAATCGGTGACGATGAATTCCAGTTCGGCGACCTCTGAGACGATGGCGCGTACTTTGTCGTACTCCCACGACGAAGGTTGGAAGTAGGAGCGCACGCGGCTGCGCAGGTCAATCGCCTTGCCCACGTAGATGAGGTCCTCGTTCGCGTCGCGCATCAGGTAGACGCCCGGCTTGCGAGGCAGGGTCTCGATTTGGCTGCGGACGTGATCCGATATGTCAATCATCTCGTTGGCGGGGGAAGAACGTTGCCTTAGGGCGTTGGGCTATCGGAGGGAGATGCGTGATTGAAGGGGTTGTCGGTAGCCAATCCTGCGGCTGCGGCTGCTTCTAATTGCTGCCGGTCGCCGCTCACAAAGGTAAGGTCGAGGTCACGCCGCGTCATGGCCTGGTGATGGCGCAAAGCGACGGCCAACTGAACGGCGTCGTAGGCTTTGAGTGGATGGCGTTGGGTCAAGTAGGCAGCAGAGTGGAAATCGCCAGTCTCTATTGAGACGAGCTGGTACAAGTGAGCCGTATCATGCATAAATCGTTGATAAGCTATGTTGCGATCTCTCAAGCTGATTTTGTTTGTACGAGCCAAAATAGCAAGCGCCGCCGCTACTTTGACAATGTTAACTTCTGATATAAAGACCACGTTGACCTGCTCTTCATCAGGGTTCACACGATCAATCAGTTGCCGGATCCAGGTACTTCCTGGCTCCTGCACATACTGCTTGACAAGGGCACTGGCGTCAAGGTAGTAAAGGCTCATTTGTTCTACCGTACTGTAACGACTACCCCACTATTGACGATCTGCCGATCGCAAGTGAGACAAGGCGTATTGAGCCGTCGGGCCACACCCGCGATCATCCGGTCGTGCATCTCTAATACATCAGCGTCCAGAGCGAAATCCAGCAAAACGAATTGCCCGCTTTGCCTCAGCCGCTCAAATGCTCGCGCAAAATCAACGGGGCGACCCAACTTTTCGTTGAGAGAGTTCTGCCAATACGATTGCGGGTAGGTAAATCATCGCGTTGCCTGCATCGGCCCTGTCGAAAGCTGCACTGGCCACGTGGCCCAAGCGAGGCGAGTTGACCAAGTACCAGAAAATGGCGTGTGTGTCAGCAACGTAGCGTAAAGGTGGCTCAGACGACATCATTCAATTCCTCTTGCCAGGCTGTACGAATCTCTGTCAGTTCAGCATCCAAGTCCAGGTCGGGCGGAAATTTGCCTTTCCAGATTCCACGCAGACTTTGTGGCTCTCTCACTGGCGCAGCCTTCTGCGCCAACCGTTGCGCCAATTGCTGGATCAATTCAGCCTGTTCGTGAAGCGTCAATTGTCCAACCAGCCGGTTCACCTCTTGCCAAGCCAATGTTCCAGGCATTTTTACCCCTCCTTCTCGGCGTCGTATTCCGCTTGCAAGCCCACCTCTCTCCTATCTCAATCGTATTCATTGTAGCACCGGAGGGATGCTTTGGCAACCGCAGTCAAGGTTCTATCCGCACCCGCGTCAGCAAAATGTGACTAGAGAGCATCTCGCCCTTCTGCGAGATCACCGGCAGATGCACGATCTCGCCTTCTTCCAACAAGTAGACGGCCACCCGCAGATCGTAGGCCCCCGGCGGGGCGTCCGGGAAAATGAGCAGCCTGCGCGTGTCCACGACCACCTCACCCGGCTCCCAGATGGTCGTCGGAGCGGCGCCGTCCAACGGACAGCCGTCGAGTTGGGCGGCCTTGCGCTGCGCCGGGTCAATCAACTGAGTCGAGATGGTATAGTTCACGTCCATCTCTCGCCGGCCGCGCCAGTAGAGTGCCAGCTCGACCGGCTCCCCGGGGCGCACGATCCGCCGGTCGAGGTCGTAGCCTGCCAATTCCATCCGCTCTCCAAAGTTGATAGAGATGGGGTTGGGAACCTCACCCGGCCGGGCGCGCAACTCGATCCGTCCGAAGCGCGCGTTATCGCCGCCGCTGCTGGCGGGCAGACGCACCCCGCTGGCGACGTCGTACAGCCCCACCTCGACCTGGGCCACGTCTGGCGCGTAGGCAGTTTCGGGCACGGGGACGACGTACCGGTCGGCCCAGGCGTGGCCCGGATCTAGCCACGTCGTCGAGAGCAGGCCCAGCCCCGGCAGGGTGTCCCGCTGCGCGACCAGCAGCTCGTGCTCGCCCAGCAGGTGCACGAACACGGCATAGTCCCGCTCGGTGGGGGCCAGCGCTTCCCAGTACAGGGTCACTGCTACCTGTCCTCCCGGTTCTACCGATTCTGTCTCCAGGTCGTATCCCAGCAGCCGCATGGTGCCGTCAAAATCGGTCTCCAACGAGTTCGGGATAGCGGCGACCTGGGCGGCGGTCAGCGGCTCGGGCGGCGCGTAGGCGGGCTGGATCCAGAGCCAGGGGGCCAACACCGTCAGGATCAGCAGGAAAACGGCCAATAGCCAATGACCAATGTCCAACCGGCGCGGGAACCAGGCGGCGATTCCCAGCGTCAGCAGCAGCGACCAGGTCTGGATGGCGGAGAACACCAACCGTCCCTGCGAGGACCAGGTGACGGAGGCCCATCGCGACCAGGCAACGACGACGCCGAGGACCCAGAGGAGGCAGATGGCGAATGGCAAATTGCGTGAAACGTGAAACGTAAAACGTGAAACGTGAAACGTAAAACGTGAAACGGAAGACGTAATGCGTAATGCGTAATGCATGATCAGGCCCAGCGCGGCCATTACTGCGATGGTGTTGAGCGCCGTGTAGGTCCAGGCGGGCATAGGGACGTTCAGGCCGCCAAAGTTGCCCCAGTAACCGGCCAGGAAGCTGTAGCGCTCGCGCCACAGTTGGGCCAGGTCGGCGGGCACGTCCCGCTGGCCCAGGATCTCGATGAAAACGTCGAGGCCGAAGAGGTCGCCGTAGAGTTGCAGGTTGCGCAGGAACCACCATCCGGCGATAGCCAGGAACGGCGCCAGCGTCGCCAGCCCGCCCAGGAAGAATTCACTCCAAGAGCGGTTCCGCACCGCCCGCACCCCGACGACCAACGCGGTGAGCACGGTCAGTGGCAGGGCGCTGGTCTTGGTCAGCGCGGCCAGACCTAGAACAAATCCCAATGACAAATATCCAATGACCAATTTGCCACCGGCAAAATCGCCACTTGCCAACTTTATCAACATCAGCAGGGCCAGGCTGCACAGCGGCACCACCAGGTTGTCGTTGTTGACCGAGCCGGAGATAAAGACGTACATCGGCGTAAAGGCGTGGATAGCGGCCGCGCCCAACGCCAGCGCGGGCCGGTCGGGCAACACTTCACGGGCGATGAGATAGGTCAGGTAGACCGCCGCCGTTCCCATCAGCACAGAGAGGAAGCGGATCAGGTGGATCGCCAGCACCGTCCCGCGCCAGGGGAATGATTCCCGCTCCGGGTTGTGGACGACCAGGTTGACGTTGCCGTCGGGAGTGGCGCCGGCGTCAACGTAGAGGTTGAGGCGGCGCACCGCGTCCATATAGGACGTATCAATCCAGCAGGTCGCCAGCGCAGCGATGAAATAGTAGAGAGGCGGCTGGCTGCCCTCCTGCCGCCAGGGGGTCTCGACGCCGGGTTCCTGCACCGGCAGGGCCCAGTTGTCGGCGATGTACTTTACCATCGGATAGTGCCACTTTTCGTCCGATGCCTCAAAGGGGGGAACGACGACGCTGTAGGTCGCGCTCAGGATGGTGAACAGAACCAGGATCAGACGGATACCGTTTGTTTGCCGGATGTTGTCTATCCGCAGGATGCGTCTCAAGGAACCTCCCAACTTCCAATCAGGATGGCGTCGTCCGGCACGGGGTCGCCGCCTGCGTCGGTGACGGGCGGCCGCTCCAGTGTGGCCAGGTCATAAAGCCCCGTCAGCACCTGGTACTCGCCGGGGGGGGCTTGGGCGGGCAGCTCCAGCCGGTACGAGTCGGCCACCACCTCGCCGGGCAGCCAGTGGTCGGTGGGATGGCGACCGGCCTGGGGCAGCGCGTCCGCCTGGGCGTGAATTTGACCGTCCGGCCCGACCAGGTGCACAAAGACTGTGTACGACTGTTCGACAAAGCCTTTGGCCCGCCAGTATAACACTACTTGCGCCATCTCGCCAGCGGCCACGAACTGCGCCCCTGCCAGGGAGATACCTTCGCCCAGGCGGTAATCCGCCGGTTGCACTCCGGCCGGCAGAGTGAAGGTTCTGGTGATGTTCACCTGCACCGTTCCCACCGGAATTTCTCCCTCCTCTGAGACGGCCAGCAAGCGCGTCGGTCCTCCCAGGGCGTATGGTGACATAGTCACCCTGGTGACGGTGCGGTAGCGGTCTCCCACCTCCCACGTCTCGGTCGCGCCCGGCTGCGGGAGGAGTGGGATCTCGTCGGTCAGGCCTTCGATCACCAGGCGCGGCTCGTGGAAAGGCCCAACGACGCGCCACTCGGCCTCGACGCGCACGCTCTCACCCGGCAGGACTTGCGGAGGGTCAACGCTCGCCGTCTCCAGAGCCAGGCCGCCCAGGCGGGCAGGGGTGGAGGAAATGGCGCCGGTGAACGGGCTGGAAGGAGGGGCGATGGTCACGGGGCCTACGGTGACGGCGCCGTGCGCGGTGCCGTCCGGTTCGTAGGCGCGCAACCGGAGTTGGTAAAAGTCGCCCGGTGGGATGCCAGGGGCCGGGCGCAGACTGTAACGGCCCAGCACCGGTTCGTCCACAGGCCAGCGCCCGGCCACCAGGTAAGGACCGCTGATGGCCGAATCGGCCTGCCCCCACTCCACGCCGGCCGTATCCACCAGGCGGGCCGAGACGGAGAGGTGGTGGGGGAGCACGTCCTGTGCTTTCCAGTAGCAGCCGACCTGGACCTCTTCGTCGCCTCGGATTCGCTCAGGGAGGGTGCAACCGATCAGATTCAACGGCAGGCCCAGCGCCGAATCCAGCGGCGGGGTGACGGCGGGCTCGGGGGGCAGTGGGAGTTGGTCTGACCGCAAGCGGTAGTGACGCAATCGCACGCCGGCTGGTTCCTCCGCCAGCGGCATCTCCTCCCCCACCTGCTCCAAGAGGTGAGCGACCAGGTCGGTGGGGTCCGCCACCCAGGGCTCCCACTCCACCAGCCACACGCCGGCATAACCGGCGAGTGCGTCGTTGAGTTGGACGGCGGTGTAAGGGTAGTGGAGGATGTGGCGAACGTCCAGGATGGGGTCATCGGGGAGGGCCACCCAATCATCTGGCCCAAAATAGTACTGCCAGACGGGGAAGGTGTGGCCCGGCACGATCAGCACGGTCTCTTCGGCGGCCCGTTGCTCCTGCACCAGTCGGGCGGCGGCGCGAAAGTCGGACTTGGCGAAGGCTGGGTTCGAGTACAAGTTACGCAGACCCAGGCCGGCGGTCGTCATCAGGGCCGTGAAAAGCAACACGCCCAATATTCGGCGTGCTCCAGGGCGACGCAGCAATTCCGCCGATCCAATCGCAGGCAGTAGAAACAGCGGGGGCGAGGCCAGGATCAGGTAGCGTGGGGAGAACTTGGGGGCGGCCCGGAACAGCAGGGCCATCGCAGCGACCGGCACGGCAAAGTAGGCCAGCAGGAAGAGTTTAGACCTCTGAGGTTTCAGAAAACCTCGGGGGTCTGGGAACAGGATTCCCACCAGGCAGCCAAGGCCCCATGTCACCAACGCTGCCGCTTTCGCCGTCCCATCCATCATCTGCCCGGTCACGAACCCTCGAAACGCGCCGGAGACGACGAACCACCAGTCGAGTTGCCCGGCCCAGTAGCCGGCGTTCTCTCCCAGGAATGGCAAGGCGTAGACCAACCAGGGGAGCCAGGCCAGCGCGACCCCGGTCAGTGCCAGCCCGCCCCTTTTCCAGATGACCGCCCGCTCAGACGACCTCAGGCCAGTGGTCAAAATCGCAAGCGCGTGGAAAATCAGTAGAAACCCACCGGTTGTGTGAGTGTATAGTGTCAGTGCGTCCAACAGAGCAAAGCCGCCCCACAGCGCCCACCGCTCCGGCTCCCGCAGCGCCCGAACCAGAAGAATAGTAGCCAGTAAGCCAAAGAGCGCCTGGGGCGTGTACATGCGGGCGTCTCGAGCGTGCCAGATGTAGAAAGGAGAAAGGGCTGCCAGCAGACCCGCTAAGAGGCCGGCCGTGCAGGAGTGCAGTTCTCGACCCAGACGGATCATCCCGATTACCATCAGCGTCCCGGCCCAAACAGAGATAAAGCGGGCGGCGAACTCGGTCCATCCGGCCAAAGGGAGCCACAGGGCTAGCACGTATGGATGCAGAGGGGGGACGAAATCCCTGGAAGACCAGAGCAGGGTTTGGGCGGGATCGAGGCTGGCGGTATAGACTGCGTATCCCTCGTCGTACCAAAAGCTCTGCCCGTCCAATCGGTAGAGGAGGAGCGCCCAGGCCAGAATGAGGAGGATTGGAGATTGGAGACTAGAGATCGGGCGCCTCACGCTACAGTCTCCCAAAGAACGCCGCGGTCTGGCGGGCGATGCGCTCCCAGGTGAACTCGGCCGCCAATGCCCTTGCTCCTGTTTCCAACTGCGCCCGCAGCGCCAGGTCGTCGGCCAGTCGCGCCACTGCATCCGCCAACCCCTCCGGGTCGCGCGGTGCTTCCAGCAGCATGTTCTCTTCATCACGCACCTGCGGCAGTTCCACCGCCGGTCGGGTGGTGACTATCGCCCGGCCGTGGGCCAGACAGGCGTGCAGGGTGCCGCGCCGGAAGGAGACCCCGTCCCGATAGGGCAAAACGCATACGTCTGTGGCCAACAGCCCGGCCGATACTTTCTCCGGGCGGGCGTAGCCAGAGTGGTGGACACGCTCGTCCAGGCCCAGGGAAGCGATCAGGTTATCCACCCGTTCCGCATAGGCCCGATTGGACGGGTCGGAGCTGCCCACGCGCCCGCCGATCATCAGGAGGTGGGCCGGTATTCCGCGTTCCACCAGCAGGGCCAGCGTTTGCATCAGTTCCTCTCCGCCCTTGCTCTCGTTCAGGAAGCCAAAGTAGCCCAGGAGGAGATCGTCTGGCCCCACTCCCCAGCGAGAGCGTTCGACGCCGCGGTCGTACCCCGGCGGTGGATTGGGGGGGATGTTGCTGCCGATGGGAATCAGGACAAGATTGGGGATTTGAGATTTGAGATTTGAGATCTTTTTTGCGTCTTCTTCGTTGGTGACGATGACGCCGTCGGCGCGTTGGGCCAGCGTGCGCACCACCCACCGACGCAGCGGGCCGGCCTTGGGGAAGAGATAGGGCACCTTGAGATCGTGGAACGTCACCACCACCAGGTGGCGGGGCCGGCGGCCGGGCACGAAATTGATGGCCGGGTGCATACCGTAGGCAGCGGCCTGGTATTGGACGTTGAGCACATCCAGCGCCAACTCGTCCGCCAGGGCCAGCAGTCGGCGCCAGCAGCCCCAATGCCATTTGGCCATCACACGATGAACTGATAGCGAATGGTGAGAAACCTGGTCTCTTTTTGTATGGGTGATGACGTGTGTTTCGTGGCCAATGTCCGCCAGAGAGCGGGCCAGTTGATGGGTGAAATCGCCCACGCCGCCCTGGTCGGGGGGGTATTCGCCAGTGATCAATCCGATGCGCATTGTGTGTTTGCCTCCTCGGAGGTAGCTTCTCCCAGCGGGATGGAGTCATCCGGCAGCCGTTGGCCCGCGCTGTCGTACGCCGGGAGACGCGCCAGCGTTGCCGGGTCGTACATCCCAATCTGCAAGTGGGCGCGGGTGGTCAGAGGCTCGTCCAGATGAATGGTGTGTTGATCCACGACGACGTCGCCGGGCAGCCACCACGAGGTGGGGTAGGCGCCGTTGCGCGGAGGGCCGTCGTGTTGGCCCAGGAGGTTATCCGCCTCGTCGGCCAGGTGCACAAAGACGGTGTAATCGGCTCTGGGGGTCTCGTCCGTCTGCCAGTAGAGTGTCACCGAGAGACTGTTCTCCTGCGCCTCCACATCGTACCCGGTCAGCCGGATCGCCGGCCCCAGGCGGAAATCGGCGGCGCAGGCAGGCGAGGGCGGCGGCGAAGTAGCCCGCACCCGCCACGGCCCCAGGACGACCATATCACTGCTGCGGTCCGCCAGTGGGAGGCGCGTCCCCGTTTCGTCGTCCACCAAACCAGTTCTGAACCAGTACAGGCCGGGAGCGGGCGTCCAGTCTGGGACGGTCAGACGGTATACCTGGCGCACGGTGTCGCCCGCTTGCCACAGGTCGCTGGGGTAGAGTGTGCCGCCCAGCCATGTGTCGTACTCGGCGACTTTTTGAGCGGCATCCTGCGGCCCCAGTTGCGCCCAGGTTCGATAGCGGCGTCGGGGCGCGGCCAGCGCGTGCCAATACAGGGTCAGGTTGATTTCCTCCCCGGGCTCTAGGTCCTGTGGGAGGGCTTTGTAACCGGCGAGTTGGAGATCGCCCTGGAAGGTCAGCCTCACCGGTTGGGCCGTGTCCGGCATGCCGGAGGGGAGACGAGGGGAGCCGTAGGCCGGGCGCAGGTAGCGGAAGGGGACGACGGCGGCGAAGAGAAAGGCCAGCCCTGCCGCCACGCCGAGGGCCCAGCGGCCCACCTTCCAACGGCTCCACCCGGAAAGCCCCCAGGCGGTCAGCACGCCCACCGCCGGCAAGGTGGCGAACAGCAGCCGCCCCGATAGGACGCCGGTGGCTATCGCCCAGCGTGCGAAACTCACCACGTTCAGAAGAAAGGCCAGCGATAGCAGGGCCAGACCCTTTCTAGTCATCGCCGGCGCGCGCCACAAGGGGGCGCCGAGCCGGATCGCCGCCAGGATGCCCGCCAGCGCCGCCAGCATCACCAGGCCCGCCGCTGCGTACGCGACCGGCTCGACCAGCAGGGGCGCCCAGCCAAAGGCTGCCCAGTAGGAGCGCGCGATTTCGCCAATCTCTTTCAGACCAAATTTGGTCAGCGCGAGTTGGCTGGTAAAGTGTGTCTCCAGGCCCAGCGGGTCACGGTAGAGCGCCCAGTTGCGCGCGTACCACCAGCCTCCCACTACAATTAAGAATGACCAATGACCAATTAAGAATGTCCAATGTCCGATGTCCGATGTCCGACGTCCGTTCTTGGGTTGCCAGATGGCGGCGAGGAGGCCCAAGGGGAGCAGGAGTAGGGCGCTCTGCTTGGTCAGCAGGGCCAGTCCCACCAGCCCACCGAGCGCCGCCCAGCGGGGCCAGTCCGCGCCGTCGCGCATAAAGCGCAGCATCCAGACGAGGGAGAGGGCGAACAGGGCGTTGAGCAGGTTGTCGTTGGTCACGCCGATGGAGAGGGCGAGGAATTGCGGGTTAAAGGCGACGAACGACGCCGCTCCCAGCGCCACGTAGGGGCGTCCCTTGTGGTCGCCCTCGTCGGGCCACAGAAGGCGGGCCATCTCGTAGGCGCACCAGACCGTCACTGCCGCCAGCCCCAGCGATACGGCGCGCAGCAGGGCCGCCGCCCGGACGGTGTTGCTCTGGGCTAGTGTCTCCTCCGTGCGGTGGGCGTAGATGTTCTTGTTCCGGGGGTCTCTGTTTGGCTGCGGCGCCCACCCTCTCTCCCAACTGGGACTGGGTACCAGCAGGTGTGGCAGATCGTCCATGTCCGTCCAGGAGGTGAGCAAGGCGGCCAGGGAGTGGTAAAGCGGCGGCGCGTAGTAGAACGGCGGGTCGTGATATTCAAAGTACCACGTCTCGTCCTGTTCGACCGGTTCATCGCGGGGAGCGAGTACGCGCGGGGGCAGTGTCCAATGCTCGGCCCAGTAGCGCACGACGGAGAGGTGCGACCATTCGTCGGGCGACTCGAAGCAGGGGGTTGCCCAAGCGTAGGTCAACCCCAGGCCGGCAAAAGCGAGCAGCAACAGCACGAGTAGCCGGTGAGGGGACGAGAGAATGATCCTTTCAATCGCTTGGGTGCGTTTCATTTGGGCGTGTTTCAGGGGCGATCAGCAGAACCGCCCTACAGCACTATCCGACCAGGGCAGCCTGGTGCCACCGACGAATGAGAAGCGCGGCGTGAGTGTTTGCAACCCTCCCAGCTCCAGGGTCAGACTGGGTGTTTGGGGCAGGTGGGACTGCTCCCACCCCGCGAAGCGATAGCCTGGCGCCGGGACGGCCGTGACCCGGACCGGCACGCCCTGGAAATAAACGCCTTGCCAGGAGGAATCCAAGACCAGGGTTTCGTTGAGGGTAACGCTCCCGGAGCCATCGGCGGGCAGGTTGATGGTCAGGTGCGCCGTTCCACCCAGCCCAAAGCCCTCGACCAGGTGACGGCGGACGAAATCGGGCCGGCGCCGGGCGAACTGGCGCAGATCCGCCACGTTGGATTCCCACCTGGTTGGGCTGGACCAACGGGCGATCTTTTCCTGGTCCACGTCCAGGTCGAGTTGGGCGGCGATTTCGTCAATGTTGTCCGTGCTCAACCAGCGCGCCGTCTCGTAGGCGATATCCGGCTCGAGCTCGGCCGCCACGGCGTCAATGCAGGCGATGACGGATGGAGGGGCAAGTGCCGTGTTGAGCAAATCGGCCGCGCGGGACAGGAACCTTTCGAGGAACCCTGGGTTTTCCAACAGCCTGCGTAGCAACAGTGCGTTACGCCCGCCAGTCTCGGGATGGTCGTAGTGCAGCGCCCGATCCACCATATTGGTGTCAAAGTGGCTGAGAAGCGCCGCTCCCAAGCAATAATCACAATCCCAGAACACCCAATGCCAGCGACCGCCCTGTACGCGAGGGCGAAACAATTGCATGTTATTGTGCGGCCAGTCGGTATTGGCGGCGTATATTTGGAGGATAAAGTAATCTATCAGGTTCGCAATGTCTACCTGGCTCTGCACGTAAGCATAGTTGTGCTCGTCCGCCAGGTCGTGGGACTCGACAAACCGCAGTAGGTGATCCCAATGTTCACGGTCTCCCATCTTGACCGCTCGATCCATCACATTCTCGGGCGAGTCCAGAAAGTCGACCGACTGAAGCCCATAGTGATCCCTGAAAAAATAACGGTCTATGTGCTCCCGGATGTGATAGATTCCCCATGGTTCACCATTGATAAATACCAAAGCGGGGCGGCTGTGGGTGGCATACCCGCCGAGCTCGAGCGCCAGGCGGTCTATGACCTGATTACGCATCAGGGTCCAGTTGGCGTGGGGGTAGGTACACCAATCCTGCCCGCTGGTGTGCAAGACCAGGCGCTTGAATGAGCGCACGTCGCTATCTTGGAATAGCGGATATTCGAGCCGGCCAGTACCGTACTCGCGACGAAAATAGAGACGGAACGACTTTTTCGCATCCCCACGCGCCCCTCCGCCATGAATGCGGATGCCGGCCGCCAGGTGGAATCCTGAGCGACGATCCTGGTCCAAGAAAGTGATGTCCACCGGTCGCTCCCATGCATCTCCCCTCTCGTAAGGGTTGGCGCAGATGCCGTTTTGCGGGTGCCATAAAGCATCAGGCTCTACAATTAGCGAAACTATCGGCAGCGTGGCCTCCACACCGACAAAGTAGGACGCGCCGATGACAGGACCAAGCTCCCCATCGGGCGACACGGCGCGGGCGCGAACGATGGTGACGGCTGGAGCAGCCCCGCTCAGGCGGATGGGTTGTGTGTAAGGCGTTCCGGTGGCGCGAGTCGGGGTGCTGCCGTCGAGGGTAAAGATAACAGAGTTGGTTCGCCCGCCCAGGTTATGACCAGGTGTGGTAATTCTTACTCCAATATCCCGGTCGTAATAGCCGCCAGGGGGGGATAGCGTGGGCACGGGCAGTGGTTCTCTCCTGGCGGATGCCCGTTGGCCGGGCCAGGAGATGGACGTCCCGCCAAGATACGTCAAAAGCAACGCCAGAATCGCCAGCGACGCTATCCAGAGGTGGATGGCTCCTCCCTGGCGGCTCTCAGCCTGGCGCACATGCCGCCCCTCGTGGTCGGAAGGGAGCGGGGAGCCGGGGACGGTTTTCTGAGGTAAGAGACGCCCAGAGAATTCGGTAGACATTCCACAAGATTCTTTCTACGAGGATATTGTTCAGAAACAGCGCAGCAATTCCCGTTTTGGCAATTCTAGCTTGGCCTGTTTTTCGCACCTTATGATAGCAAATGTTCGTAGTAAGCGCGGATGCAGACATCCGTACGGAACGAAGTAAAGTGCCGTCGGACGCCACTCCGCTGCGCGCGGATACACGGTATCCGTCCGTGGCCGACTACGAACCCCGCCCGCACGAGAGATCTCAAGTGCGAAATGTAGGCTTGGGTGCTAGGAAAAAACTAGCCAGCAACGTCTGTTTTACGGTGCGGCTTCAAAACGGGAATTACTGGAAACAGCGTCGCCCAAGCGAATCGAGTATAATGCAACTTTACAAGTAAGTCAATGTCGAGTTCGCGTAGGATGTTTGCAGGGGGCGAGTTTCTGGTGTAACGACTTGGACAAATGCCGGATTGCGTGTAAAATCTGCTCAATGAGCACCCAGTCTACGGAACGGCGCACTGAACTGCCAGATCGGGCCGGCCGGCGGGCAGATCCGCACTTGCGCTCACATCTGGCGATCGCGCTACCGGCTGCATGTACGATCCTCCCCCTGGTCATTGGGCTGGCGTGGGGCGTGTACCTCGACGAAGGGGCCTACCTCTCGTTTCGCCACGCCCGCGATTTGTCGCTCGGGCGCGAGATGCTGCGTGGCCTTGCCACCAGAACGCCGCTCTACGTCTTGGTGCTGAGCCTGTTGAGCAAGGGGAATATACCGTTGCCAGAGGCCGGTTTGATCTTGAGCGCAACGGGCTGGAGCGTGACGGCGGCCGCCATCTATAGCGCCGGCCGAGCTGTTCACCGACGAGTCGCGGCGGTTGTCTCTATGGCGTTGCTCTCTTGCAACCCCATTGTCGTTCAGGTTTTGGGGAGCGAGGCGCCGTGGGTGACTGCTTCGATCTGGCTCGCTATCGCGGCAACGCTCAGAAAACGATGGGGTATTCAGACCGGCCTGTTGGCCTTGACGTTATGCATACACTTTGACCTGTACACCACAGCGCTGGTCCTCTTTATGCTCACCCTCCAGGGAGTCCAGAAGAGAGCGTTCCCCGTATTCCCTGGCCTGGTTCTGGCGGCTACGATCGTGGGGTTAGGGGCCTTTGCGTTCCAGGCGGAAATCCCCCTTTATCCCGAGATCGGCCTGGCCCTGGCTGAATGGCGGCGAGAGGTCCAGCAACTGGCAAGCGAAAGCGAGTTCTACTGGCTGTTTTTACCATTTGTGGGCTTGGGGATGCTCGCCGCGCCGCCAGTGGGTTTGTGGATTGGGGCGATGGGGGGACTTGGTCTGATCCTGACCGGCGGCCCAACTTTTATGGCCCTCGTCGTCACCCTGGCTCTGTTCCTGACCGGGTTGGGCATTGAGCAGATCGCCGCATGGAGCGGCCGGCGCGATCTCTTGCGCCTCGACCGTCTCAGAGCGGCGGCGAGCCTGGCGATCATCGGTATATTGCCCCTCACTGCGGCTCAGGCTACTTCGATGTACCAGCGCTATCAACTCAGGCCCATCGCTCAACAGAAAATGGAGCAACAAGCGGCAGCCTGGCTGCGCGCCAACAGTCGGCCAACTGAAACTCTCTTTGGCTCTGAGCGGATCGGGTACCTAGCAGATCGCCCCGCCCGTCAATGGGATGGCAGCGCTGGCACGCCCCAGAACTCGGTGACGATGGTGGAGGCGCTGGCGACCAACCCTCCTGATTATTGCGTCTCTCTGAACAGCATCTCGTGGGACCGGTTGACCCGCACGAGCTGGTTCCAGGACCATTACGAGCGCCTGCTGACACTGTCGTCGGCATACGACTCGACCTCCCCACACGTCGTCTGGAAATATCGCTCCAGTCCTTTCGATCAAGGAGAGTACCGGGCGCTAGATGTCCGTTTGTCGGACGAGGTCAAATGGATGGGGTATAGATATTGGCCCGATCACATTGAGCCGGGCGAAGCCGTTCACGTCACGCTGTTCTTACAGACGACGCGGGCCGTTGGAGATGCAGTTCGAGCGGCTGTGCACGTAACCGCTCCCCACGACGGCACAGCTTGGGCGCATCGAGAAACGGTCAGCCGGCGCAGCGTCTTGAAAGACTGGTGGGAAACGAGGCAGATAATCGTAGACCGGTTTGTGCTGACGACGACGGCCGATATACCCATCGGCGCGTACCACCTGAACGTCTCCATGATGACGCCTGACCTGACTCGAATCGTCCCAATGTACCGGGGAGACGATGCCTCTCCCGTTGACCGCGTCACTTTGGGGAACGTCATTGTGCCCTGGCGAGGCTCTCTCGACACTGTTAAGCGAGCAGGTTTCAGGCTGGGAGATGGGATTCTGCTACGCGGCTTTGACGTGGCAGACAGCCTGCCCGCTGGCGATGAATTGAAGGTCACACTTTATTGGGAAGCCGGGCAACCGCTGGCGGAGGATTACGTCGTGTTCGTCCATCTGATGGACGAGTCGGGGCAGTTGATCGCCGGCCACGACGGTCCACCGGTGGATGGCCGGTACGCGACCAGCGCCTGGCTTCCCGGCGACGTTGTGCAGGACACACACATTCTGACGCTAGGGCCAGACGTCTCTGGCGGCCTGTATCAACTGGAGGTGGGTATGTACACTTGGCCCGGCCTGGAGCGGTTGCCGGTCTGGAACGAGCAGCAGGAGGAGCAGCCGGAGCGCGTTATCTACTTGCAATCCATTCTAGTGCGGTAGCATCTCACGCGGCGCGTGTTGGGGAACGTAATCCGGTGCGCAGCACCTGGAGGTAGGCGACGATCCGTTGGGCGCGCAAGGGCCGCTTGTGACCCACCAGCCATTTGGCGCCCTCCAGCCCCAACTGCCAGACATAGTTGCCCAGGAGAAAGAGCCGCAGCGCTTCCCCCACGACGCGCCCGTGGTACTTGTGGAAATAGCGCACCTTGCTGGTCTGAAAGTGCGTGTGGCGGGCGGCGACCACCTGCTCGCTGCTCTTGCCCTCGTGATGAATGACCTGCGCAGTGGGCAGGTAGACCACGCGCCAGCCGCGCCGGCCTGAAGAGCCGGCGCCGGATTCGCGGAACCTACGGCACCAGTCCAGCTCCTCGGAGTACATAAAGTAGCCCTCGTCCATCGGCCCTACCTGCTCGATGGCCTCTCGGCGGGCCATCAGCGCCGCGCCGTACAACCAGTCCACGTCCTGCGTCACGTCGTCGGATTGATCCAGGAACTCGTACCGCTCCAACAGGCGGCGCGGGGCGTATCTTGCCAGCCAGGTGGATTCGAAGAAAGCGGTCGCCAGCGTGGGGAAACGGCGCCTGGAGGATTGAACAGAGCCGTCCGAGTTAAGTAGTTGCGGCCCTACCATTCCCACGTCGGGGTGCGCGTCGGCGAAGGCGACCATCGTCGCCAGGGCATCTCTCACGACCTCTGTGTCCGGGTTGAGCAACAGGACGTACCGGCCTCGAGCAACAGCGAGCCCCTGGTTATTGGCGGCCGGGAAGCCTCGATTTTCGGCGTTGGCGATGAGGTGGACGCCGGGGAATTCTGCCCGCACCATCTCGACGCTGCCGTCGGAGGAGCCGTTGTCCACGACGATGACCTCAATACCCGCTGCTGGATACTGGCTACTGGATAGTACCGAGTTCAGGCAGCGGCGCAGGAGGTCGCGGACGTTCCAATTGACGATGACGATGGAGAGGTCGGGCATGCGTGAAACGTGATGCACGTGCGTAATTTAGAAGCGACGGCGGACGGTGAAATCTGCCAGGTCCCGCAGGGCAGCCCGGTAAGGGGAATCTGGCAGGTTGTCCAACTCTGACTTGGCCCGGTTGGCGTGTTCCCGCGCCGTCCTCAGTGCTCGCTCAATCGCGGGCGATTGGGCTACGGTCTGGATGGCATCTCGCATCGTCTCCTCGGAGGGGCGTCCGTTCAATACCCGGCTTACTGCCGGGTGAGCGGGGGTATCCTCCAAGAACAGCAGCACGGGCAGCGTGACCAATCCCTGCCGTAGGTCGCTCCCCACCGGCTTGCCCAGCGTAGCCTCGTCCGCCACAAAGTCCAAAACGTCGTCCACGATCTGGAAGGCCAGGCCCAGTCGCTCTCCGTAGATTCTCAGCGCGTCCCGTTTTTCTTTCTCGGCCTGGGCCAAGATGGCGCCGGCCTGAGCGGACAGGGAGATGAGGGAGGCGGTCTTGGCGTATATGCGGCGCTCGTACTCCTCGCGATTGGTGTGGCTGTGATGCCCGTCGAACATCTGGCGCACCTCGCCGTTGCAGATGGTCATCAGGGTTTCGGCAAAACACTGCACCAGCAGTACGCTGTCGGATTGAGAAACCAGGTGGGCCGCGTGCGCAAAGACATAGTCGCCGGTGAGCACAGTGGCGCCGGGCGACCAATGCGCGTTCAGCGTCTGTGCCCCGCGCCGCATCAGCGAGCCGTCAATCAGGTCGTCGTGGATCAGGGTAGCGGTGTGAAGTAATTCGACGGCGGCGGCGGCAAAGGTGGCCCTGTACACGTCCGCTCCACAGAGGTAGGCGGAGAGAAGCACCAGCGCCGGACGAACTCGCTTCCCCCCACCATCCACCAAATGATCCACGGCCATACCGATGGCCTCGTGTTGTCCTGGGGGCCGCTCCCGCAGGAGAGCCTCCACCCGCTCCAAGTCGTCGCGAACCAAGTCAAGAAAAAAGTGCTCCAAGTAATACCTCTTTACAAGTTGGCAAGTCTGCAAGTTTCAAAATGGAATGTCGAAAAGATGGGCGAGATTATCTGCCGTCGCCTGGGCCACCGTCTCCGCCGGCGCGCCTCGGGCCTGGGCGACCGCCTCGACCACGTGTCGTACCAGGGCGGGCTCGTTGCGCCGGCCGCGGCGCGGAACGGGGGTCAGGAAAGGGCAATCGGTCTCCACCAGCAAGCGCTCCAGCGGAGCCGCCGCCGCTGCCTCCCGCAGACGGTCCGCCTTTGGAAAGGTGACCGGCCCAGAGATGCTGACGTAAAAACCCAGTTCCAGTACCTCGTCCAGACGTTCCGGCCCGCCGGAGTAGGAGTGGAGGACGCCGCGCCCTTTCCACCCGCGCAACTGTTCCACGACGTCGTTGTGTGCGCGGCAATTGCCGTCGCGGCTGTGGATTATGACGGGCAGCTCCATCTCCGCCGCCAGAGCCAGTTGATCGGCAAAGGCCTGCCGCTGCGCTGGACGCGGCGAGCGATCCCGGTAGTAGTCCAGGCCGATCTCGCCTATCGCGACCACTTTCGGGTGGCGGGTCAGCACGCGCAGTTGATCCAGCACCCTCGCGTTGACGTGCTTGGCGTCGTGAGGATGAAACCCCACGGCGGCGTAGATGAAATCGTGTTTCTCCGCCAGCGCCACCGCCGCCTTGCTGGAGGCCAGGTCGGTACCCACGTTGATGATGGCGACCAGGCCGGCGTCGCGCGCCCGCTGGATCACTGCGTCGCGGTCGCCGTCGAACTGGTCAAAGTCCAGGTGGGCGTGAGAGTCAGTTAAATGCATTGCTTACGCCAGTCCCGCCAATTTCAATCCCTCGTTCAACAACAGTTCCACCCGACTCTTCTCTGTCGTCTCGCAGTAGACGCGCAGGATCGGCTCGGTGTTGGAAAAGCGGACGAGCAGCCAGCCGCCGTCGGCCAGGTTGAACTTGAAGCCGTCCAGGGTATCTACGCCGGTCACCGCCAGCCCGCCGATGGTGGCAGGGTCCGCCTCCCGCACCCGCCGCTGGACGGCCTCACGTTCCTCGGTCGGGAAGCGAGTGTCAACCCTGCGGTAATGGTAGCGCGCGCCGACGGTTTCGTAGAGCCACTCCAGCAGTTGGCCCGGTCGCTTGCCGGTGCGGGCCATCATATCCAGGAGGTAGAGCGGGGCCAGGATGCCGTCCCGTTCTGGCAGGCCGGGCAGGATGAATCCTCCGCTCTCGGTAGCGCCCAGCATGGCGCCGGTCTCGATGAATTTTTTCCCCACGTGCTTGGGGCCGATACCCGTATCGAACACCTCCAGGCCGAATTGTTGGCCCAGTTTGTTTATCATGACCGTGGACGACAGGGTCTTGACGATGGGGCCGCGTTGGCCGCGCAGCTCGAGGAGATAGAGCGCCAGCAGCCCGCCGACCTGGAGCTGGGTGACAAAGTTGCCTTTTTCGTCGGCCACACCGATGCGGTCGGCGTCTCCGTCGTTGGCGATGCCGACGTCGGCTCCTACGGCGACCACCTCTCTCAGCAGCGCGTCCACGTTGGGTGGGATCGGCTCGGGCTGGCGCATCCCCGGAAAAGCCGGGTTGCGCTCCCCGCGGATGGGGTGCAGCGTCGTCGCGCCGCCTGCGAGGAGCCGGGCCAGCCAACCCGCGCCCACGCCCCACATCGCGTCGTAGGCCACTTTGAGACCGGCCTGTTTGATGGTCTCCAAATCCACGCGTTGCCGGACGTATTCGACGTAGGCCGGCGCCGGGTCAAAGGTCTCGACCAGCCCTTTGCTGGTGGCTTGCTCCAACGGCAATCGCCTGACGCTCTCCGAGGAATCTGGAACCAGTCCCTCGATCCGCTCCAGCCCCTCGGGGGCGATGGCAGCGCCACGACCATCTCGGACTTTGAAGCCATTGTCGGTGGGCGGGTTGTGGCTGGCGGTGATGACGACGGCCCCGGCCGCCCGCCTGCTCAACGCGGAGAAGGAGATGACGGGCGTGGGGGCCGCTTCCTGCGCCAGGAGAACGGGGATACCGTTGCCGGTCAGGACCTCGGCGGCGGCGGCGGCAAAGTGCTCGGAGGCGAAGCGATTATCGTAGCCGACGACGACGCCCTGGCTCACCGTCTCCGCCTCTACGAAATAATCGGCGACGGCCTGCGCGACGCGGCGCACGTTATCGAAGGTGAAATCCTCGGCGATCCTGCCGCGCCAGCCGTCGGAGCCGAACCGGATGCCGCTCATCCTATCCACTCTCCCATTCTGTGCCGATCTCGGGGTATTTGGCGAACTTGGCCCGGAAAAGCGCCATGAGCTCCTCCTTGCGCTCTTCCGTCTTGGCCTCGAACCGCAGCACCAGGACGGGCAGGTTGGACGACGCCCTGACCAGCCCCCAGCCGTCGCCAAAGTTGACCCGCGCGCCGTTGATGTCAATCACGTCGTACCCCTCGGTCTTGAACTCTTCCGTCAGCCGCTCGACGACCTGGTACTTGACGGACTCCTCGTACTTGTCGAGGTCGGCCGGGCACTTGACCTGGAGAGCCGGCGTGGAGATATAGTACGGCGTGTCGTCAACGATGGCGGACATCGAACGCTCACGGCGCGAGAGGTGCTCGGCCAGCTTTAGCGCGGTGAACACAGCGTCGTCAAAGCCGCGATAATCCGGCTCGCCGAAGAATATGTGGCCGCTCATCTCCCCGGCCAGCGGCGCGTTTTCCTCCCACAGCTTTTGCTTGATGTAAGAGTGGCCCGTCTTCCACATGATGGGCACGCCGCCGTGCGCCTCGATGTCCTCCGGCAGCGCCTGGGAGCATTTGACGTCGAAAATGACCTTCCCGCCGGGATTGTGCTCCAGCACCTGGCGCGCCAACAGGATCAGGTAGCGGTCCGGCCAGACAGTCTCTCCCTGCTCGTTGGTGACGCCCAGCCGGTCGCCGTCGCCATCAAGGGCGAACCCGATCTCTGCGCCCGATTCGACCACCTTCTCGCCGGTATCTTGCATCATCTCCACCAGCGCGGGGTTGGGAAAGTAACGGGGAAAGCTCCAGTCCAGATCGGTGTACAACTCGACGACCTCGCAGCCCGCCGCCCGCAGCACCTTTGTTACGACGGGGCCGGGCGTCCCATTGCCGGTGTTGACCACCACGCGGACGGGCCGCGCGATGTTCACCCGCTTCGTCACGTCGTCCAGATAAGCAGCCAGGAAATCCTCGCTGCGAACAGCGCCCTTGCCGGCGGCAAACCCCTCGCTGACGGTCAGTTCATACAACTCTTTCATCTCGACCGGCCCCAGCGTGTGGGAGTAACCCAGCGCGAACTTGAACCCGCTCCAGCCGGTGGGGTTGTGGGAGGCGGTGACCATCACGCCCCCTTCGGTCTGGTAGTGATATTGGGCCGAGTACATCATGGGCGTCAGAGCCATTCCCAGGTTGGTGACTTTGATGCCGGTCGCCACGAGGCCCCGGATGGTCGTTTCCGTGATCCATTCGGAGCTTTGCCGGTAGTCGTGCCCGATGACGGCGGTGTCAATGTTTCGCTTGCGGAGCATGGTGCCATACGCTTTGGCGATGATGCCGATGGACTCTTCGTTGAGTTGCTCGTCGTTCACCTGTCCACGCAGGTCGTACTCACGGAACATGCTTGATTTTAGCTGTGCCATTAGATTCCCCCTTTTTTACTGACGAGTTTGTGGCCCATAACACTACGGCAGTAATTCCCGTTTTGAAGCCGCACCGCCGTAAAACAGACGGTGCTGGCTAGTTTTTTCCTAGCACCCAAGCTAGAATTGTTCACCTTACCTCGACATCGGCCACCACGGGCAGGTGATCCGACGCCCGCCGGGCCAGTGAATTATCTATTATCCAGCACTGATACTCTGCCAGCCTGTCGCCCGGGTACACGAAAATGTGATCTATGGAGCTGAGGGCTTTGGGATGAGTGGCCTGCGGGCCTTGATCCGGTGTCAGGCGCACGAACCCGCCCTCGGCCTCCAGCGCAGCCGCGATGCAAGGCTCACCGGGCGTGGCGTTAAAGTCACCCAACAGGAACACCAGCTCTCCTCGTTCGAGGACGTGTTCTCTGAGCAGATCCAGCAACCGCCTGGCCTGCTTTAGCCTGAGGCATTGCGCTTGCTCCGCCCGTCCAGGAATTGGACGAGGGGCTCCCTCTTGCTCTCGTTCGGCCACCAAAGTCGTAAAGTGCGCGCCCACGATGAACGGAAAGATGGGAGGCCTGTTGAGGCGGGCGATCAGCGCATGGCGGGGGTCTGTGTCTCGATTCCCCTGGTAAAGCGGCGTTCGATAGAGCGGTACGTTTCTCGGCGCGCCGGGCTTGGCCGGGTCGCCCAGCCGCACGAACCCCCAGTGAGAGAGTATGCCGTTGCCCTGTCTCCAATCCTGCCAGTCGTCAAAGATGGCGCGGACGAACGTGGGCTTTTGCACGTGCATGTGCTCGCGCATCGAGATGGTTGGTCCGAGGTAGCGACTTTGAAACTCTCCGGCCCGGGCAATTTGATCGAGAGAACTGTGCCAGCCACCGTCCGCATCCTGGAACTCGGCCGCCTCTTGAACGACCAAGATGTCGGGGGCGGCGTCCTCGATCACTTTGATGATGTCGCCGAGCGTCGAGTTGCCCTCCCCCAGCGCTCCCATTATGTTGTACGTCATCAACCGGAACTGCGACTCGTGCCGCTCCATATTTCCTCTGTGATAGAGATTTGAAATGCCGCCCGTCGAAACCCAGATCAACGAATCTTGAATCACACAATCCTAGATCACTTGATCGCTCGCCGGGCCACGTCCATAAAAGCCTCGGCCTCCCGCTCCAAGGTCTTGGGGTCGTGCTCCTCGCCGGCGCGGATCTTGAGCCGTAACTTGTTCTCGGTCCCCGAGTAGCGCAGCGTCACGTCAATGTCCTCGCCTAGCGCCGTGTATAGTTGCCGCAGTGCGTCCTGAACCTCTGGGATCGTCTGCAACGGCGGCTTGCTGGGCACCTCGATGCTGACCAGGTACTCGGGGAACTCGCGCATGCAGGCCGCCAGAGCAGCCAGGCTCTGGTTTGGCTCGCTCGCCACCACCTTCAAAATCGCCAGGGCTGTATAGATGCCGTCTCCGGTGGTCTGCCCATCTCTCAGCGTTATGATGTGCCCTGACTGTTCCCCGCCCAGTGTATAGTTCTCTTCGATCATGCGTTGCAACACGAACCGGTCGCCCACAGAAGTCTCTTCCAAACGAATGCCGACCTCTTCCAACGACGCTTTGAGGCCCCAGTTGCTCATGGGCGTGCCGACCACGGCGTGGTTGCTCAAGAGACCCTTCTGCTGCATATCGCGGGCCAGGATGGCGAGCATCACGTCCCCGTTGACGAATCCGCCCTTTTCGTCAACCAGCATCACCCGGTCACCGTCGCCGTCGAAAGCGACGCCGGCCAACGCTTGCTCCCGCAGGACGGCGGCGCTGAGGGCCGCGGGGTAGATGTACTCGTAATGCTCGTTGATGTTGATCCCGTTCGGCGCGTTCTCCGCCACGATGGCGTCAAAGCCCAGGCGGCGAAATACGTGCGGCGCCAACTCCGAAGTCGCGCCGTTGGCGCAGTCGAGCACCACTCGCCGGCCTTGCAGAGAGCCGTCGTCGCCCCATACTTTGACCAGGTGATCGGCGTAATCCTGCCGCCATCCATCGGCGCTCCAGTTGCGCCCCATCTCCCCAGCTTTTACTGCCTCGAACTCGACGTCGTTGTCCAACAACAACCGTTCGATCTCTAACTCCATCTCGTCGGGGATCTTGAAACCAGCGGCCCCAAAGATCTTGATCCCGTTGTGATCGAAGGGATTGTGCGAAGCAGAGATCACGATCCCCAATTGCGCCCCGTGCGTGCGGGTCAGATAGGCCACGCCCGGCGTCGGGATGACGCCCGCCAGCGCCACGTCCACGCCCTGCGACGTCAACCCGGCGGCCAGCGCGTTTTCCAGCATATAGCCGGACAACCTGGTGTCCCGGCCGATCACGACTATAGGGTTGGCGTCGCCGTTGCGTCTCAACATCTGGGCCGCCGCCTGCCCTATCCTGAGGGCGAAATCGGCCGTGAGAGGCCAGTGGTTAGCCACACTGCGGATGCCGTCCGTTCCGAATAACCTGCCCATCTACCGTTACCCTCAAAGATCGTTTTCGCGGCGTAGTAGAGCGATGTCGGCTTCTACCATCATGTGCACCAATTCGCGGAAAGAGACCTGCGATTCCCACCCCAGCACACTCCTGGCCTTGCTAGCGTCTCCTACCAGCAGGTCTACCTCGGCCGGTCGTATAAAGCGCGGGTCTTGTCTCACGTGCTCTTGCCAATCCAGTCCCACGCACTCGAAGGCCACCTCGCACATCTCGCGGATAGAGTGAGTGTCTCCGGTAGCGATCACGTAATCGTCCGGCGCGGGGCGCTGGAGCATCATCCACATAGCCCGCACATAGTCGCCGGCAAAGCCGATGTCGCGGCACGAGTCCAGGTTGCCCAGACGCAGTTCGTCGGCCAACCCCAGCTTGATCTGCGCCGCCCCGTGGGTGATCTTGCGCAGGACGAATTCTAAACCCCGCCGGGGGCTGGTGTGGTTGAAGAGGATGCCGGAAGTGGCGTGGAGACCATAAGACTCGCGGTAGTTGACGGTGATCCAGTGGCCGTAGACTTTGGCCACGCCGTAGGGGCTGCGTGGGTATAAAGGAGTATCCTCTTTCTGGGGGACCTCGCGCACCTTGCCGAACATCTCGCTGCTCGAAGCCTGATAGAAGCGAATGCTATCGTCTACGGCGCGGATCGCTTCCAGCATCCGGGTGACGCCCAGGGCCGTCACTTCACCGGTAAAGACCGGCTGCTGCCAGGAGGTGGGAACGAACGACTGGGCCGCCAGGTTATAGACCTCATCGGGCTGGTGATCGCGGATGACGTTGATCAGCGATCCCTGATCCAGTAGATCGCCGGAAGCGAGAGTGACCTGGTCCTGGATGTGGTTGATGCGGGAAAAGTTGATCGTGCTGCTGCGCCGCACCATGCCGATGACCTGGTATCCTTTCTCCAGCAAGAACTCGGCCAGGTAGGAACCGTCCTGGCCAGTAACGCCTGTAATCAGTGCTTTGGGCATCAAGTCCTCCTAGTCTGCATTGCCCCGTGTGTTAAAGTATCTCTCGGGTACGTGCTGCAACACGATTGCTTCCAGCATGTCCAAATGCTGCAAATTGATGAAATAATGACAGTGCTCCACCAATCGTTCCAGATCGCGTATTCTCGCCAGCCAACCACCGCCGTCCACGAAATTCACAAAGGCCCTGTTCTCCCCGTAACGACTGTTTAGATGACAAATCTGCTTTCAGAATCACATCCAATGCACTGTCCTTCTGACCTAGAAAACTGGCTATGTCGGTATGTTTATTTCCGCTGTCTCCGATACGCGGTGATTCTGTGCTGTCTCTAGCAAAGATTCTATTTGGGCTTCAATCTCCTGTTCAAGTTCTTCATTCACAAAGAAAATGGTAGAGCTATCCCATGACTTTCCTGAAAAAAGGTGTTGGTTTGTTCGTCGGTGGGGATAAAATGCCCAAAAACCAGGTTTTTTGGTGAGATATTCCCACAAACACGTCAATTTTGAGCCAAAAGTGGGACGCTGT
>Ga0180431_10002234_pt1 | contig 26216 bp, 29 predicted proteins | sample SS_ome_11_FD_132459 | JGI IMG/M metagenome (GOLD analysis project Ga0180431, IMG submission 132459) | Hypersaline lake sediment archaeal communities from the Salton Sea, California, USA - SS_1_MS_1 metaG | ecosystem: Environmental > Aquatic > Non-marine Saline and Alkaline > Hypersaline >... | reverse complement strand
CCCTGAATAAAAAACTTTTGCATACCAAAAATAGAAAAACCTACAAACACTGATGCTATAACAAATCCAATTTTTAGTGATTGCCTCATGGTGGCCCCCCAAACAATTAAGAAATAACTTCAATACTATCTTTAATTAGTTTTAGTTTAAAACATTTTCGAACAGAAAAATGCAACGGTTTTTATGGGGGTAAAGCTGGCCTGCCAGACGAAGCCTTGGCGTAGGAAACCATATCTCAAATTTGCAATCCGTCCAGCCTACGTTTTACGGCCAACGGGGTTTCACCCCTCAAGGGCCTAAACTACGGCGGACAGCCTGCGCCATTATATTCTTCGTAAAAAATTATTTGGTTTTTCGTAAAAAACTGGCCCCGCCAGCCGTAGCCTTGGCGAAGACTGGTGCCGAGGGTCGGAATCGAACCAACGACGCTGAGCTCTTCAGGCTCACGCTCTACCACTGAGCTACCCCGGCATATTGACAAGAAAATTCAAATGTGAAAAAGAACAGAACTAATTGTAGACTACCTATTGGGCATTTTTTGTCAACGAAATGTGAAAATTCCCACGCAACAAGCTTCGGAGCATCTAATCTTCGAATAAGCTAATTTGTCCTATTTTTACAGCCTGTTTATGTAAAACTTTAAAGCTCTTTATCTCTAGACATACTTCTTTCAGCAAAAGTTTTTCCTTTAAACTATGAGGATTTTACAAACATAATATGGTTCGATACACCCTCCGCTTCGCCTCGGGCACTCACCACGAACGGAATGGAAAAATCTATTATTTTTTGATCAGATTTTAACAAAAAACTAATTTTCGGATAGGTTCATAAAGATCGACCTATTGTGGCTTTTTCGTATTTGCTTTCTCATTTACCACATTTTATCATCTCTTACTTTCCCTATCTGCTACCAGCCGCTTAATAAAGATTGTGAGGCAAGTCTCGGGGAATTAGATCCCCTTTAACTTCAAAAGCTGCTCTTCTCTGTATTCAAACTTGCCTAACCTTTTTTTGTGATTCCTCTTTTTTAAGCAAACGTCTATGACTTTTACTGTTTAGTCACCTTTTTTATCCAAAGGCCCTGAAGCGCCTTCCAACGTTGTCAATCTTTTTTTTGATATCTTTTTTAAGCTGTTCTATTTTCTTTCTTGCTGCTTTTAATGCGTCCTGGTTTTGTTTTATGGTTTTAATAAGATTCTCAATTGCAGATGTATAGAGCTTGATTGGCTTAAAAATTTTATCAACAATGAGATTGGGAAGTTTGTTGATAATTTGACTTGCAGGAATTTCTACAACTTCCTTAATCTTTCTTCCTTCAGGGAGTTGAGAAAAATCTATTTTAGTGACTATTGTTTTGATGGTTTTGTCTCCTAGTTTCATGATGGGAGCAACCAATTGCAACATATTAGTTATGTTCGTTATTGCTTTTTGTAGATTGATCATGAGAGGATTAGTTGCTTTTTTCATTGTAACAAAGAGTTTCTCAAGTTGTTCTATTCTAGCTCCTCCTTTTCTTTTCAACTCTTTTGCAAGCTTAATTGAAGAATCAATAAGTATTTCTACTTTTTGATTTTTGTCATCCAGACCGAAAAGGTTGAGGGCCTGCCTTCCTATTTCTTTTGATCTTTCTATCATGGAGACACCACGCTTCAGTTCTTCTGTAAGTCCAAACAATAGCTTATTAGGAGAAATTAATCCTACTGCAGATTTCTGTTGGGCTACCGCTCGATCAGCAGCACTTCTTATGCCGGGTACAATAAAAATATTTGCCGTTAAAAAAACAACTAAAAAAGATACTTTCTTCATACTTTTCCTTTGATAATGATTATAAATTTTTACAAAAGCCTCCATTTTAAGGTATGGTCGTTGGCGTCTAGGCTTGGACAAATGGGATTCTCAATGTTACTTTTTTGCCTCTGAGACTTTTACAGCCTCTAGAGCGACCGCCCCCCCTGCAACACTCTCCCTTTTTTAAGATTACACCTACCGGCAGGCCAAGATCAATAAAATTTCTATTTGAAGCGCCGCTTGTTATGTTAAAAGAGGGGTAGCCAAGAAGAGACCCCTTTGCTAGGCTAGTAAACATTGAATGGGTAAAACCAAACGACCAAACCTGAGCAAAATATGGAAAATCTAAAACAACATATAGAACAGTTCAAGGATGAGTTTGCCAAACAGTTACGTGTAGCGCAAACCGAAGAAAAACTTGAGCAAATAAGAATTGCGTTTCTCGGAAGAAAAGGCAAAATAATTCCGCTAATGACTGCCATGAAGACCCTACCCGTTGAGGAAAAAAGAATATTTGGTCCCCTGCTCAATGAACTAAAAAAAACAAGCGAACAGATTCTGGAAGAAAAGAAACAACAACTAGTAAATGCAAAACATAAACAAGAACTGATAAGACAAAAATATTTTGATGTGTCTGCTTACAAGCCAAATCAACTTGCAAGCAGCCTTCATGTTTATACTCAAATTATAGAGAGAATTGAAGATATCTTCATCTCCATGGGCTACGATATCGCAGACGGACCAGAAGCAGAGACTGATTTTTATAATTTTCAAGCTCTCAATGTTCCTGAAAACCATCCCGCAAGAGATATGCAGGACACCTTTTGGCTCGATGTCCCTGGAATGCTTATGCGTACACAGACATCTGGCATTCAGGTGCGTGAAATGAAAAAAAAGGGAGCTCCCATAGCACTTGCTGCACCGGGAAGAGTCTATCGATATGAAGCAACCGATGCGTCACATGATTTTATGTTCAGCCAAAGTGAAGGACTGTTCGTCGACAAAAATGTTTCAATTTCTAATCTTCTAGCGACTGTTCAAACATTCTTGCAGGAGCTATTTGAAGAAAAAAATCTAAAAATACGGGTGCGGCCTGGCTATTTTCCGTTCGTTGAACCGGGCATTGAAGTTGACTTTTCTTGTCCATTTTGTACAAATGGTTGTTCTGTTTGCAAACAAACAAAGTGGATAGAGCTCATGGGTGCAGGGTTGGTTCATCCAAATGTTTTAAAACATGGAGGCGTTGATCCAATAGAATACTCTGGCTTTGCTTTTGGCTTTGGAATAGAGCGTGTTGCTATGATCAAATATGGGATCAACGATATTCGACTATTCCATAATGGTTCAGTTGAATTTCTAAAACAGTTTTAGTACACAACACAAAAGTTCAGCAGAAATGTAAAAGGAGAAATTATGGATGTAACAAAGGTGATCATTCCAGCTGCTGGTTTTGGAACTCGTTTTTTACCTTGGACTAAAGCTATTCCAAAAGAGATGCTCCCCCTTCTTGATAAACCCGCAATTCAATACATCATCGAAGAAAGCCTATCTTCCGGCATTACTGATTTCTCCATTGTCAGCAGCAAATCAAAACAGACGCTTGAAAATCACTTTGATGCAAATCCAAATCTTGAACTCTTCTTGCAAGAAAGAAACAAGCTCAACTTAATTGCAAACGTAGAAAAAATTCTTCGAACCGCAAACTTCACCTATGTCAGACAACCGGAACCTCTCGGACTTGGTCACGCAATCTGGACCGCTCGCAACACAATTGGCAAAGAGTACTTTGGCGTTCTGTTGCCCGATGAATTGTTTTTTTCGCGTGATCCTGGACTTGCTCAATTAATACGAATCGCTCGTCAAGAACGAGCAACAGTTGTAGCTGTTCAGGAAGTTCCAATGGATCAGATTTCATCGTATGGAATCGTTGGAATAAAGAAACAGATTACACCAAAACTTTTCCAAGTCTCCCAACTTGTCGAAAAACCTAAACAAAAAGATGCTCCGTCAAATCTTGCAATGATCGGCCGTTACGTTCTTTCTCACAAAGTGTTCGATTCTTTAAAAGAAATGAGCACTTATGCCGTCGGAGAACTCCAATTGCCCGATGGAATCAGCCATATGCTCAAAAATGGTGAAAAGGTATTTGCTTACAAAATACAAGGAACACGCTACGACATTGGCCAACCAATAGGCTGGATTAAAGCGATTATTGGCGTAGCATTGCAAGATCCTCGTTATTCATCTCATGTGCGCGAGTACTTAAAAGATTTGAGTTCCATCAATTCGTTTTTGTACAACAACAATAACAACACAAAGCATCCACCCGCAAAATAACGTCCAATCCACCTCAAAGTAACGTCTAATCCGCCTCAGTGGAGACCGCCCTGCCTCAAGACGCCTCCAAATAGAATTTCTTATTGTTTTTCTTCTGGCCGTTTGTTGCAATGAGAGATAAATAGCTGGTATCCTAACTATAGAAACGTATTATAGAAATATTCGAGTAAATAAATTCTATATAAGGAGAAAAATATGAAGAAACTACTTGTGATGCTTGCCACACTATTATTTGTTGTACCTCTGGCAAACGCAACTGACCTCTATGTGTTCAACCTAACAGGTAGAAATATAAGGGTTGCTATTGCAGGTAGTGAAATCTTCCCAAATAGCTTGAACGCCTGGGAGATTAAGGGCTCAACAAAAGATGGCAAAATCGTTGAGGGAAAAGCAAGATTCTTTAACTGGGGATGGATGCCAGGACCGCTACGATTCGCTTTCTCAGATGACATGAAAAAACTAAAATATAATTTCTTCGAAACATACGAAACCAACGGCCCAGAACACCAAGAACTTATCAAAAAGTACAATTCAGCTGTTGCTAAATATAATGAAAGCAAAAAACCAAAAGACAAGCTCGCTATGGAAAAAATTGCAAAGAAAAAGCATGACTGGGAAATTAAGCACCTTCCCGGCACCTTTCCTATTTGGATGGGTGGCGTAAAAGGCATTGCTATCAAAATGAGTGATAACGCCTCAGACTCATACAGGGGTGTTGACGGAAAAATGCATCGTCTTCCAATTGTTCGACAAACATACCCTAAACAAGCTTGGCTCACACACGAATGGCCATATAGGTTGATGAATCCTAAGCAAACAAAACTAAAAAGCAAATTGCAGCCTGGCGAATCTGAATGGTAAAAAGATCACAGGACAGTCCAGCCTTTAAGTAGCTGGCCTGTCCTAATTAAAAAAAGGAATAAACAATGAACAAAAAGCTTCTTTTATTCGGATCTTTCTTTACGGTCTTTTTTCTGAGCTCACAACTGCAGGCAGCACTAGCATGGGTGAAAGTTCGAAACAAAACTCCTTGGGACCTGGCCATTTGGTGGGAAGGACACTACAAAAACTATGATGAAGCAAACGCTGCATATCTTAAAAAAAATAGATCCGCTGTTTTTGTACTTGGAAAAAAAGGGATGAACGGACCTCTGCATCTTGCAAAAGAAATTGAAACAAGGGGAAGACAATCTTATTATTACACTTTCACAACCCCAGAAAAAAAACCTTATTTTTTCCCCATCAACAAGGGCGCCACTTTTTATAAAGTTTTAACGCTCAGGCCAGGAAAGGCAGACAAAACGGGAATTCGCATCCGCCAAAGTTACCCAGACATTCATTTTTTTGGATTGGGTAAAAAACCATACGTCAGCCTAAAAAGGAAGCGAATAATAATCCGTGGGGAAGAATCAGAGATAAGATAAACTCACAAATAAAGAATTTAGGGAAAAGGTCATGAAAAAATCATTCTTACTCATTGTGGCTGTGCTCTTTTTTGCTCCCTTGACAAAAGCAACAACACTGTACGTAGGAAACAAAACCAACGAAACCATACAGGTTGAAGTTCTTGGCACTATTCGCTCTAATATTCAAGTATATTCCCCTCGCAAAACGATTTCCCCCGGAACATGGACAACATTTATCAATATCGGAGATATAACCGGCCCGCTCAAAGTATCGTTTCCTGGGCAAGAAAAAATAAAATTTATAACATACGAGACAAATGGCCGAGAACACAGCGAACAAAAAAGAAAATTTAAAAAAAATATAGCTTCCTTCATAAAGCAAGAAAAAAAGAGAATCTCAACTCTTAAAAAAACCGGCAAAAAATTCACAGATACAAACATTAAGAAAGTAGCAAGAGAAACCAAACAGATGATCACAAACATAGGAAAAATGACCCAAAAAGAAGCATTAAAACTAAAAAAATGGGAAAAAACTCATTTGAACTATATCTTTCCATTAAGAATTGCAGGAATAAAAAATGTCGACATATCATTTGATCCCTCTCGAACATACAAAGTAGGAGGTGAGACCTACAGATGGCCCGTCATACAAGAAATATGGCCTGCAAAAAGACCGTGGGCTCTCATGAAAATGATTGTTGAAAAATAATAAAGTAATCGTAGCCCAATAAATTAAAAGAGCTCATTGATTGCCGTCAATGAGCTCTTTTTTTACTTTGTACCCCTAACCAAAACAATTAAAAGCCCAAATATAACATAATAAAACTTTTCAATCATAGACCAACCTGCAGCCCCCAGAGGCAGATCGTTGCAGTTTGAAATAAAAATCTGTTATTGTGAAATTAGATACTGCGCGATGTCAATTAGAACAATAGGGGGGAATGATGAACGAAAAAAGTTTGAAATATCTGATAGTTGCCTTTGCGACCCTCTTGTCCTGGACAAAAACAAATGGCTGTCCAACGTGTCTTGGAAGAATGGGGCTTGGAGTAAAGCAGCCTTTTTTTAAGGTATATCGCCCTCGTACACAATCACGGTACACATGGGATCATCTAAGCCAGCAAGGATCATCATTAAAAAGAACCTACACGACAAAGACAAAAGATCCGCAGCAACCGCTATGTGATAAGTTCAAGGCTCTTGCTACTTCAGAAAGGGATAAAAAATGAGAGTAGTAAAAAAAGCTCTAAAATCTGTTTTTTTTACATTTACTTTATGTGGAACAGCAACCCTTATTGGACAAATAGGCTGCATGGACAAATCAAAACACCTTAATGAAAAATATGATTACAAAACATACCACTACGTACATTGTACCTGTGATTGCCAAAGATATGCACAGTCAAGCGATCGAGGTCTTTGCTCCGAGTGCGGACACTATCACGATCCAGGGAGCTGGGAAATTGTTGGATATAACAACAAAATCAGATTAAAAAAAAGTTCGAGCGAAAATAAATAGGGAAAGAAAATGAAAAAACACCTTTTGCTTCTGTGTCTACTAGCAATGTCAAGTTCAATTGGTGTACAGGCAGCACTGATAACTATTAAGAATGAATTAAATGAACCTATTAGCATCTTTTGGAAAGATCATTTTTTATATCCATATATAGATGAAGCTAAGGTATTAGAGGCTAAATCAAGTACTACCCTTTTTATAACACGTAAAAGCCTGGCCGGCCCTTTGACCGTTATCCCTAAAACAGAAAAAGCCAATGACCATTATTTTGAATATAAGACAAAGTCGAACTCATACTTCCTACCACTTAAAAAATGGCACATAAAGGGACTAGAAATAAAACGTGACACATCTGGAGCTCTCAAAATTCGTGAAAGCTTTCCTAAAAAGAAAAGCTGGGTCCCCATGGTTAAAAAAAAGATAATGACACCCCTTCAAACACCAGAAGAACCAAAAATAAATGAGGACACAAAATGAAAAAAATAGCCTGCATTGCCATCGTTACACTCTTATTTATCGTTTTGCGATCCCAAGCTGGACGTGGAACAATAGCCAAAACAGCTCTTTATGTGGAAAATCTAACCAATGAAACATTTCTGGTTGCAATAAGGGGAACCAACCATGGCAACAGCAAAAAAGCTGTTTCCCTAGAGCCTGGAGAGCGAAGAAGCTGTATAACTCGATCAGCATTCATTAGAGGTCCCATGCGTATTGCACTTATTGAAGATGTCAATAAGCCAACATACCACTATTTCGAGACTCCAAAATCTCTTTTCCCCATCATGTCTTACCAAGCAAAGACAGCGCGCATGATCAGCATAAGAAAAACAAAAAACGGAAAATACATAGTAGCCCCACGCAACAGAGTTTTGATTGAAAAAACAACAACAAAAGAAAAAGGGTTCTAAAGATGAGACAAAAACTTATTTTACTTACATTACTCTCTCTTTTGAATTCAAGTATCTACTCATGGTTCCACATTTGGAACAATAGTGATGTTCTCATGAAAATACGCGGAGTAGCTGACAAACTCCCTCCGAAGCCTAGAAAAATGAATATGGCTCAGAAAAATCAGGAAAAGCTTCAACAGAGAATAAGGGCTTCTGCATTTGTACCAGAGGTTAAAGAAAACAAAATAACATACCCTGTTGAAACTGTTTCAGGCCAACCTTGGCCGCTAAATAAAAAAAGAGTCCCCTTTATCGAATCAAATCATGGCAAAACCATGAATTTCCTACAACCAATAAAACAGCTTGTTTTTATAGTTGGAGGAAGTAGATATCGAGATAACGGAAAAAAATTCTATCTCACAGAAAAAATATACTCATATCGCAACAAATATTTGGAAATAAAAGTTATTAAAAATAAGACGAATCGTATAGTTGAAATCAAGGCGCGGTCATATTTTTGGCCATTTAAGGGAAGGTGGTTTACACTACCAAACTTTCCACAAACAAAAAAGGAGAAAAAATGAAAAAATTACTCTTAACTGCCATCATTACATCAATCATCGCAACACACGGGGTAGCTGTCGCAGAAAAAAAAGAATCTGGAACTGCTTGGATACACATCTGGAACAACACACCAAAGGTGCTTAAAGTAAAATTTCACGTTGGACCAAACATGACAAAATGTTTCTACAGCAATGTCAAATTAAAACAAAAATTTGGTCATCGAACAAGGATGACAGGAGACTACAAATGCGCAATTCTCCCTGGTAAAGGAGTGACCTTATCAGCTAGATGGGGCAAAGAAAAGGTTGGAAATATAACCTCAAAAATAATGGTGCCCGGCAAACCAATAGGTATAATTTTTGAAACCGCAAACGGAAAAAAATATTACTTGAGCCATAAAGATTCAAGGGGGTACAAAGCACTCGCAAGCCTTAATAGGTACGTTGAAGTAAAACAAACTGAAACCGGAGGACTAAAAGAACGCTGGTATTTCGGCTTGGGCAAAGGACAGTGGAACGTTATTCCAGAATTACGCAAAGATGATTTAGAGCACAAAGATCTAACAACACAACCAGTACAACTCTTTGAAGAGTTGATACAAACAATAGGGATATAACGTACAAAAGAGTCGGCTTTTCAGTAAAGGAAAAGAATGAAAAAACAATGGTATATAGCATTTATATCAACAATACTCATATCACCGTTAACACACGCGTGGGTACGCATTTGGAATAATACAGAAAAACCATTAAGCATTGTTGGTTTCAACAAAAAAACTGGTGTGATTGTAGGGAAACACATACAGCCGGCTTTTTACTCTAGGGGATTCATCCCTACTCGGCTTTTAAAACCAGGCAAAATTATAGCTTTGGATTTCCAGCAAATAGAAACACTTATATTTAAAAGTCCCATCGAAAACGATGTAAAAGATTATCGCTTGACCAATAAAATTTTACCGTTCAAAAACCGTTCACTTGAGATTCAATTCATCAAAGACAGAAAGGGAATAGCGAGAGGATTGAAAATTAGAAGCTATTCGACCCGGAAAAAAGGGCAATGGATCCCGATCTCTCCCACAAAAATACGCCGTATAAAAAAGAAATTTATAAAACCTCCATCAAGGCATGGGTGGAAAATGGCACAACTTTCAAAAAAAGGAAAAAAGTAATGAAAAAACTACTCTTAATAGCATTTACCACATCAATCTTTGTAACACATGGAGTAGCGAGAGCAGAAAAAAAAGAATCTGGCCAGACTTGGATACACATATGGAACGATACCCCACAAGAACTTCAAGTTTTGTTTCATGTTGGAGAAAACATAACTGAGTCTTTCTATAACAATATAAAAATCATAGAAAAAGGAAAAGAATCAACAGTAGTAGGAGACTCTCTACACACACTAAACCCAGGTCAAGGAGCAACTTTATCTGCTCGATGGGGTGAGGGAAAAATTGGAACAGTCACCTCGAAAACCTTGGTCTCAGGAATACCAAAGGGGATTCTTTTCATAACGAAAAAAAATGGCAAAAAATACTACCTAAGCCACAAGGATGCGAATGGAAATAAAACACTTATGAGCCTTCAGAGGTTCGTTAGAATAAGAGAGGATGGCAAAGGAGGACTCACAGAAAACTGGTACTTTGGCCTAGGATCAGGCCCGGTAAACACCATTCCAAAACTAAAAAAAGGAGATTTAACAAACTACTAAGTAAAACAAAACATTTAAATATATAGAATATAGGGAGAAAAAAATGAAAAAGATCATTTTACTCACAACAGCAATTATGCTTTTTGCGGCACACGGAATAAGCGCAAAAGAAACAGCTGCTCAGAAACCCGGAAATGCTGAGATTGTTATATACAACAATTCACCGCAATACATTAAAGTGAGATTTCACGTTGGAAAAAACAAAACTCAATGTTTCTATAAAAACCGCCAAGTAGAATCAAAAGGATTCTTTAAGGGTTGGACTGTAAAAGGAAAAAAAGGATGTGAAATCCCCCCTGGCACAAAAATGCGCCTATTTGCACGTTGGGGAACTAAAGACGCTGGGCCCACTACATATGAAACAATGGTAGCAGGCATACCCAAAGGCATAATTTTTGAAACTGAACCTAAAATCAATAAAAAAAAAGGTAAAGAATACTACCTTAGCCATAGGGACAAAAATGGCAACAAGGTACTCGCAAGCCTCTTTAGAAATGTTGAAATTCGACCAGAAAAAGAAGCCGGCGGCTATTTAGAAGATGGGCTGAAGGAACGCTGGTACTCCATCTGGGACAATGGATCATGGAATACAATTCCAGAACTAAAGAAGAAAGACTTGTTGGATTATTAATAACCTTACAGGTGGTTTTTTCAAAGCAAAAAACCACCTGTAAATAAAAGATGTAAATATATTTTTCAATAAATTAAGAGCTTTATATGAAAAAAATCATACTTCTTTTAATCATTTTATCTCCAGCATCATTATTGGGTGGAATTGCAGCCCATATTTGGAATAATACAAACGAACCAATAAAAAATATTAAATATACCGGACTAGTTCCTGGCGGAAGTGTAAAAGTAACACTGCCCAGGTCAAAATCCCGATATATTCATGAAATTCTACCAAATAAAGGAGTGGATATAATATTTGAATACACACCCTTCATGCTCATGTTTCAGTGGAAAGGTAAACAATTTTATGTAACAGGAACTACATATAATTTTGCACGCCGATTCACAGAAATAAAGGAAGGTTATGCAGGTGAGCTACAAGCTCGATGGTACTTCTGGCCACTCAAAGGAGAATGGGTTGACCTTCCATCAAAAAACATACAAAAAAAACAACCTATAGTAATGGAAAATAAATAGATGAAAAAGATAGTTATATTCTCATTTTTAACTGCTGCTTTTGCATCCCAAAAGATGGTTGCTAAAAAGTCAGGAACCGCCTGGATTCACATCTGGAACAACACGCCTGCAGTACTAGGAGTGTGGTACCATACTGGAAAAAACAGAACCGAACAACCATACATAAAAAGATTAAAAGTCCGCGAGAACAGGGCCTCTCCTCGCAAATATTATAAAGGCTTTCGAATTCTAAAACGCCGGGGGCACGATATTCTTGTTTCCTGGAAACCTGGTCCATTCTTAAATCCAAAGGCAAGCATTAAAGAAAAATGTGAAGCCAATGTTCGCAACCGCAAGCAACAACGAATACATGGTCAGCCAAGGGGAATCATTTTTAAAAACATGGGAAAAAGATACTACCTAAGCCACAGAGACAGGCAGGGAAAAAAATATGTAGCCTCCTTTGGACGCTGGGTGGAAATCCAAAAAGACCCAGAGACAGGCGGCTTGAGAGAACGATGGTACTTTTTAGCTGGTAGAGGCGCATGGAACAAAATACCACAACTCAAAAACTCGGATCTTGCTGAATATTAAAGTTTTTAAATTAAATAATCACTAGCTAACATCTAGCAAGACAAAACCATACTTATTCATATCGCATCAAAAATGGCACGAGAGCGTCAGCATTAAAAGAAAGAGACGTTACCCCTCGTTTAATTAAAAACTGTGCGATTTCGGGAAAATCTGATGGCGCTTGACCACATATGCCGATATACCTCCCACTTTTAATCGCACCCTCAACGGCTAGTTCAAACATTTTCTTTACTGCAGAATCTCGCTCGTCAAACAGATACGCAAGCTTTTCAGAATCTCTGTCAACACCTAATGTCAACTGAGTTAAATCATTTGAGCCAATTGAAAATCCATCAAATAGTCGGCAAAATTGATCCATCAAAATAACATTTGATGGAAGTTCGCACATCATGACAATCTCAATGCTATTTTTTCCCTTTTCTAGCCCAAAATCACTCATAACTTCAAGTACTTTCTCAGCTTCCTCCACGGTTCTTACAAACGGCACCATAACTTTTACATTCACTAGCCCCATATTTTCACGAACTTTTTTAATAGCCGCACACTCAAGAGCAAAAGCATCCTTATATTCATCACTGTAGTAACGCGATGCCCCACGAAAACCTAACATTGGATTTTCTTCCTTTGGTTCGAAATACTGGCCCCCAATTAAGTTTCTGTATTCGTTTGTTTTAAAATCAGAAAAGCGAACAATAACTGGCTTAGGATAAAATGCGGCAGAAACCATACCAATACCACATGCAAGCGTATCGATGAAAAACTTTTTTTTATCTTTGTATGCACAGGTAATTTTTTCTATTTTTTCTCTTGTTTTTTTATCATCAACTTTTTCTGGATACACCAACGCCAATGGATGCACCTGAATGGCGTTATTAATTATAAATTCAAGACGCGCCAATCCAACACCATCATTTGGTAACATCGCAACGGAAAAAGCACTTGCAGGATCTGCAATATTTACCATAATTTCACATGGCACCTTTTGCGTTGAAATATTTTTGATATCAATCTCTTCGATTGCAAATTCAACAAAACCATCATACACAAATCCAGTTTCACCTTGTGAACAGTCAATCGTCACTGATTGATCTGGCTTAATAATTTCTGTTGCTCCCTGCGCACCAACGATTGCTGGAATATTCAACTCTCGGCTCACAATAGCAGCATGACATGTCCGCCCTCCCCTGTTTGTAATAATACCAGCAGCCTTTTTCATCGCCGGCACCCAATCAGGATCTGTCATATCTGTTACCAGAACATCGCCCTCTTGAACTTGATCGATATTGTCCGCAGAAAAAATAACCCTTACCTTTCCCGATGCTATCTTTTGACCTATACTTTGACCGGTTATCAAAACATTTGGATCTTTTTTTATCAGCTTATACTGAGTTAAAAAACCATTTTTTCTCGCACTTGAATGTACAGTCTCTGGACGCGCTTGGATGATGTATAATTTCCCATCTTGTCCATCCTTTGCCCATTCAACATCCATGGGAGACCACTTACCCTTGAGTTTTGAGTAGTGCCGATCAATCGTATCAACAATGCGAGCAAGTTCAAGAATTTCATCGCCTGTTAAAGAGAAAGAACATTGCTCTTCCTTTGAAACAGAAACTGTCTTTGTAGGTTTATCACCCCCTGCATAAACAATTTTTGATATTTTTTGGCCCAACTGCTTTTTGATAATCGATTCAAACCCTTGCTCCAGTGTTGGTTTATGCACAACGAATTCGTCAGGTATCACTTCACCTTTTACAATAGATTCCCCCAAACCATAAGAAGAATCGACCATAACAACATCTTTAAACCCACTTTCCGTATCAAGTGAAAATGCAACACCAGCACTGGCCAAATCTGAACGAATCATTTTTTGAACACCAACGGAAAGCGCAACCTGAAAATGATCAAACCCCTGTTCAATACGATAAGCAATTGCTCTGTCAGTAAATAGAGAAGCCATTGCCTTTTTGCAGGAAATAATAAGCGCTTTGTGCCCACAAATATTCAGATATGTTTCTTGTTGCCCTGCAAATGATGCTGTTGGCAAATCTTCTGCTGTAGCAGATGAGCGAACCGCCACATCGCAATTATCTTGATTGTATAGTTCACACAATTGATCGTAGGCTTGCTGTATTTGATCAGCAAGATCGTTCGGCATCGCCCCTGATTCGATCAACAATCGAATCTCACTTCCTACTTTGTTCAATTGCTCAAAATTAGTGTAATCTGTAAGTGTCGACATGATCTGTTTCATCTTTTCAAGCAAATTATTCTGCTCAATAAAATACCAATACGCTTGCGCAGTTACGGCAAAACCTGTAGGAACCCTTACTCCTTGGGTACTCAAATCGGCAATCATCTGCCCTAAAGAAGAGTTTTTCCCTCCAACAATGGGTGTATCGGCAAGCGTAAGCTCTTCAAATTTTTTTATAAACTTCATAAAATTCCTTTTTTATTTTCTGTCAAAAAGTCTTTGACCATGATAAACAAAAAAACAACGCGGATCCAAAGAGTTTGCAAACGCTCCACTGTCCTTTATACTAAAATTCAGTCGTGGCCTGATTGTTTGGCCATATCGGTTTATTTTTTTAACCTATAGAGGAGCTCAGATGAGCAACCAACGCCAAAGGCGTCTTTGGAGATACAAGCAACAAAAAATACAGTTATCCCTTTCTTTCTCTTTCGTGCCTTGCACACCCGCCCCCACACGCACATCTATGTGTTCCCTCGCCATCAATCTATAACTATTAAAAATTATTTTAACTAACCCTATTTTTCATTTTTACACTCGATGTGTTTTTAATATAAAACAAGGAATTACTGTGAATAGAACCTCAAAGGCTATTGTTATTCCAGCAGGACTGGCGATATTTTCAATGTTTTTCGGCGCAGGCAACCTCATGTACCCAATCAAAACTGGAATCATGTCAGGGGCAAACAACTTTTTTGGCATCTCCGGCTTTATTATTACATCCGTACTCCTCCCTCTTGTCGGCCTTGTTGCTATGATTCTGTTTAATGGTGATTATGAGGCTTTCTTTGGAAGGCTTGGAAACCGATCCGGCAAAATCGCCATTGCAATATGCATGATTATAATTGGACCATTGATCGCAATTCCTCGCATTGTTACCGTCGCGCACGTCATGATGGCACCATTTCTTCCACTCAAAATTTTGCAAGGAGCGGGGACATCGTCACTATTACTATTCAGCGTTTTGTTTTTAGGAATCAGCTTTTTGGGGAGTTTTCGAGAAAACAGAATTGTTGATGTACTTGGATACTTTATCAGTCCATTGCTTGTCATATCCCTTGGAGCCCTAATTATAAAAGGTTTTTTAACTGCAGGATCACCAATTCCAGCAACCGGCACACCTTGGCAACTGTTTAAAATCAACCTCATTCGCGGCTATGGAACTCTTGACCTATTGGCCGCAATCTTTTTTGCATCAATTGTCCTAGAAATATTAAGAGACAAACTTGGTGTTGTAACATCAAACAACGTCAAACGTCTTGCAAGAATTGGTTTTAAGGCAGGCATCATCGGAGTCGGCTTGCTTGGAATTGTATATGCAGGACAAAGCTTCTTGGGAGCACATTTTGGCGCCGGACTTGAAGGACTCAATGATGGTCAAGCGTTTAGAGAAATTGTGTTTACAATAATCGGAAAACATGGTGCGGCAATTGTTGGTGGAGCATCTATGCTGGCTTGTTTTTCAACATCAATAGCACTTGGTGCAGTGGTCGCTGAATTTTTACAAAAAGAGATTTTTAAAAACAAAATAGGCTACGTCCCTGCCCTGGCTGCCGTATTACTTGCTTCTCTACCTCTTTCTGTTTACGGACTAGATGCTATTCTTGCTCTCACTGGTGGCATCATTACTTTTGTTGGCTACCCGGCGCTGATCGCACTTACTTTTTGCAACATTGCCTACAAACTTTTCAATTTCAAACCGGTCAAAGCTCCTGTTGCAATAACGTTTGTTGTAGCGCTCGTAGCTTATTTTATCTGATCTATAAAAAAGAGGCTCTTCTTTTTGGAAGAGCCTCTTTTTTTGAACCTCAACCAAAATAAGTCGGCAACTTTATTGCAAATCCAACATTTCTCCCTTTTAAATCACTCCACTGATCACCGACACAGGCCATAATATTTTTCCTTGAACTTATCAAAAGCGGGCCGCAAAGCTCTGCACAATCGATTTAGATCCCAACAAACAACAGTAGTTTGTCCCAGCTTTTCGATGTATGCCGGATGCTCATTCTTAAATCTTGGAAGAACTTGAATGTGAAGATGATCTGGTTTTGAAGCCCCTGCAGCAGCACCCATGTTAATACCAACATTAATTCCATCAGCAGAAACCTCTTTCCGCAATATTTCTGCTACCCCAGTAATAATTTCAATCAACTCCTTACGAGCAGCTGTAGTCAGAAATTCAAGGCTATCTACATGTTTTTTTGGCAAAATAAGCACCTGCCCTTTGGCAATGGGAAACAAATTCAAAACAACAATAGTGTGCTCGAATCTCCCCAAAACCAAGCGATCAAGATCCTCGCTTGAATCTGCCTGAATATCAGCACAAAAAACACACTTCTTTTTCTTTTTTATAGGTTTTTTTTACCAAATGCTTTGTTTATATATTTTTCACGAAACGGAGCATACAATAGTGACCGTGCAAGGGGATTGTCGGGCGAACGCTGGCCATCAAAAGTAGTTTTAGAGAAACACAATCCATACTGATGAAATAATGTAAACAAGAAAAATACTTTGAAAAAAACAGTTAATCTCCTCATATAATTTTCCTCAGAAAAGAAAGGGGCTCCTCCAAAAAGAAGAGCCTCTTTTTGCATGCTATAAAAACAGTTTAGCTCAAATAACGAAATAACGATGACAGTGGCCATGGATAACCATAACCTTTTGCGTCTTTTTCTAACCTTTGACGCACCTTCTTCACCACAGAACTCCAATCATTCTTCTTATCCTGCCAAAACAAAATGAGCGACTTTGGATACAAAATCGATTTGCTCTTTTTAGCTGGGTATTTGTCCTTTTCTTTTGTGTAATAACATTCGTAGTACCGTTCATTTGGATTAACCGGCCCCAAACCGTAGACAACATCTTCATGCGCACCCTCAGCAACACGCCCGGCAAGATGCAGAGTTCCCGTCTCGGTTGATACTGCTTTTCCGCCAAGTTCGTATACCGCATTTAAAAGATGCAGCGTGTCACAGAATGATTTTTTATCAAAATCCTTATAAATGTCACTTGGCTTTATAACCCCTTTAACATCAGGTTTTTTGTATTCGTAAGGTGATCTAAATTCCGTGTCAAAGAACTGAATATTCTTGGGGTCTTTAACAATCGTACAGATATTATTTTTTTTCAAAGCCCTGTCTGTCCTATGATTTTTTGCACAACCCCAAAAAAGAAGAACCGGCATATTTTTGCCAGAATATTTTTTAACAAGTTTTTTCCACTGAACAACCCTCTTTTTATCTGGTGTAATTAGCGGCTTTGTACAGTTGAATTCCTTAACATAACCATCGTTAATGTCATAGAGCGTACTCAGCTGAACGTATTTTGGGCTTTCAAGCTTGGTTGCGTCTACGTCAAACTCGGTGTAATCTTTAATAATTGGTTTTAAAAAATCTTTAACATCATATACTATTGTCTTCGCGCCCCTGTTTTTTAAAGCCTTCAGATTGCCGAGGCACTGAAAAATATCTCCCGATCCCATGCCAGGCATATACAACTTGCCATTTTTATCCCCCCTCAAAGGTTTATCTGTCAAAACGACAATCTCTTCTCCCTTCAAAGATTTATCAACATTCTGAATCTTTTTTACAAGATCGGGGGATTCTTTTTTGTACTTTTTCTTCATGCAATGCAACGGAAGAATACAACCACACAAAACAAAAAATGCAATCAACTTTTTCATAAATGATCTCCCTTAAAAACAAAAATGCGGGCGCATATACGCCCGCATCCCAAAGACTACTTACTCTCTTTCAAAATGTCTTTTAGCTTTTTTGGTTTATTCTTTTTTTCTGTGACAACTTTCTTTTTCTTCAACGCCCTTTTTTGTTTATATTTTTTTGCTTCCTCTTTCAGATTTTTCCTGATTTCTTTCACGAGGACTGTCCAGCGACCTTTTCCTGCTGCCTGATAAGAATCTTTGCGGAAAAGTCTTACCGCCATTGGATACCAAATACACTTGGTTTTCGAATTACCCTTATAGCGAGTCTTTCTCCAACGCTCATTCGGATTTTCCAACAAGCATGCGTACACACACTCCTTGCACATCTGCTCGGCAATCTGAGAAGAAAGATGAAGTGGCCCTGAATCAGGAGCAATAACCTTTCCACCTCTTGAAAAAATCGCATAGAGCAACGCCGCCGTATCCATGAATGACTTCTTATCAAATTGAGGATCAACAGCTGCTGGCTTTGCAACATCAGGATGACTGAATTTCGATTTATATTCTAAATCAATGAACTTAATACCCTTGAGACCACTGACTAGTTGCCCAACTTGTGGGGTAAGGGCCCTTTCTGGACGATGATTTTTTGCGCAACCATAAAAAAATGCAACCGGCATTTCATCTCCACAAACTTTATCGAGATATGCATCCCACTTTTTTAGCCTCTGAGGATCAACTGTGAACTTTACTTTGGTTGTCTTAAACGGTTTTCCACCGAGCACATCATAAAGAGTACTCAGTTCGATGGTCTTATACTGAACATCCTGTTCAGGACTAACATTGAACCCAGTGTAAGAATTTATGACTGTCTTAAGATATCCTGGAACACTGTAGACAACATTTGCTCCTCGCTTCTTCAACTCTGCAACATAGGTTAATAACATGAAAATATCACCTGCACCCATGCTCGGCATAAATGAACCTGGTTTGTCGCCCTTCACCGGTTTTTTTGTCTTGATCTCAATATTTAAACCCTTGAGGCTCTTTCCGCTTTTTATTAGCTTCTTTAAGTTATCAAGGGTCCCTGTTCCCGATGCAAATAGAGGACTCAAAAACAAAACAATAGGCAAAACTCTTAAAAGGGGGATACATTTACTCATGTCTATCTCCTTAAGTAAATATGAATATGCTTATAACTACTTTCTAAATATCTATTATTTTTCGCTTTTTCTTCTGTACCCCCTTTCCAAGTTTTTTCAATTGCTTTGTAAAACAAAATTTTAATCTTTCAACACAACGAGAACCAAATTTTTCTTTCTTGATAACAGACTTCGGCATCCCCCCTCGTTTAATAACAAATCCGCCCCAAACAAGACACAACAATGAGGTAAAACCAAAAATGAGAGCTGGGTTAGGCATAAAAAAACTTTGATATCATAACGTAACCAATACAATCTATAGAAAGAGTAAACGGTTTGGATGGTAACAATAGATAACTATGAGGTCAAGAAATAGATTTTATGACAGACAATGTCATCACAAAAGTTAAAAAATCAGATTCGAGTTAAACAGATAAAAAGCCGCTGGACAATAGGTTGCAACCATGTAACACTGATATTGTTATTCAGTCTTTTTATAAAATATTTTAATAATACGTTCACGTTTGCGAAAGGTTTTTCCATGCAATACACCAAAGGATTGGGGCTCGCCCTTCTTTCCGGAACATTCTTTTTTTCAGCATCTTGTTGTTCTTCATGTTCAACGCAAAGTATAAGCGTATCTGTCTCACCGTCCACGCCAGTTATTTGTTCAACAAAGCAAAAAATCAAAGTTAAAAGCTTCACAGGATTCGCAAAAAAGATGAGAGGAAAGTTTTCTGCCATGCCATTCAGATATAAAATAACTTTTGCGCTTGCGTTCTTCTCTGTTTTTCGATTCTGCTTCAAACGGCCAAGCAATAAACCTGCTCGATATGAACTTTCGAAGCTCAACATCAAAAACCTCTTTAAAAATCCAAAAGAATTCTTCAAGCACATGTGGTACTTCATTGATGACTTCATCATTGGACGTGCGGCTGAAGGCTCAAATATGAAAGTAAAATTCAATAAAGAAACAGAAAAAGTTGAAGCGTATTGGGATCCGGGTGCTAAACCTCAAGGCCTTGGTGGCTATCTGCACATCAATATTCTTTCTCCAATCGCAAAAGCATTCAAGTTCCCAGCTTTGTTGCTTGCTTCACTAGGAGGCTTTGTAAACGGAATGAATGATTGGTGTGATCTTTTTGAGGCTGAAGAGCAAGCACTCACTCAAGTAAACAGCTAGAAATTATTAAAAGTTACTAGCTTTTAATAAAAGAGTATGATATTTTGTATTGAAGATAAAAGACTGGCCTCGTAGTGAGGTCAGTCTTTTTTTGTCAAAACCTTTTTTACATAAAGGAGCAATTGTGGATATAAAGCGAAAAAGAACAGTTTTGCTCGTAGGAGTATTCCTTCATTTAATTCCTCAACCAAATACGAAAGCAAGCATTTCCTGCAATGTAAAAACGGCAATTGCTTGTGCTGGAGGAATTATTTTTGCAGGTCTTATCGGCAGATGCCTGTATGACAAATTCAGGACACTGACTGACAGTGAAGAGATTATTAAGGCTCAACAACTGTATGATTACGCAGAATCTCAACTTTCAAACATATCACTGCGATATGAAAGGGAGCTGCACCTTCTTCCAAAGTCTTCTGATGATAGGGGCAAAGCGAAATTAAAACGGGAAATCTGTAACTCAGGTGACATCGTTCTTCCATTTTTGCACTTCAAAAAGAAGCTTGATAACTCTATCAGACTTTCGCGAAGGATCATTTCAGATATCACCTCCAGCAAAAATCATCTACTTGAACGCAAACTTAGATTGACACAAAAAGATTACCATGAATCTACTGACTCATATATTCGGCAGTACGAACAACTATGCTCGCTTTTTGATGTACAGAAAAAAGAGATCAAAGCTGTTTATAAAAACCTCAAAAGACTTCGTCGTTTTGTTGTGGGCCAAGAAGAATATCGACAGGAGCTCGTATTATATCGTTTAAATAAATTGGAAATGAAAATAAGCGGCCTGGCAGATCGACTCAACTATGTACCACCAACCTGTCATCATCAACACCCCTATTGCCATTCAGCATGCTCCTGCCAGTGGAATACTGAAGAAAGAATCAGGAACCTAGACTATGAAACAGAAAAGCTTATTGAGTATGAACTAAATTACATCGATCAATATGAAGAAGATGATGAGTATGATGACGATGACGATTGTTGAGTCCTAGGGAAATATTTTTGAGAAGCTCAATAAAACCTAGACTGATTTTTGTCCTGTATGACGGAATTGAAAACTCTGTCTTTTCTGGGCAGGTACTAAAACCGCTTTATAAGCGCTTGGAAAGTGAAGGCTTCTCGAGCGCTTTACTTATTAGTTTTGAAAAAAAAATGTACAACGCCACAGAGATTAATAGGCTGATCCCAAACAAAAAAAAATTAACAGTCAAACAGCTAAAAAAATATCCGTTCGTGGGAACCATGAGCCTTTACCCCGCTGTTACACAACTCAAAAAAATACTTAAAAAAGAAAAACATTATCACCTTATTGCACGTGGCCCTCTTGCCGGCTGGATATGCATTCGGACAATTAACAAAAAAAACTGTCTCTCTTTTTCCATTCAAGCCCGCGGCCTGCTTGCACAAGAATATCAATACAGTACCCGTGGAACAAAAAACCTGCTTAAAAAAATGATCCACTTGTGGAGAACTCGTAAATTTGAAACTGTTGAAAAAACTGTTTACAAAAAAAATGGCGGGTGGACCGTTGAAGCGGTTAGTCCTGCACTCAAAAATTATATGATACAAACTTTTGGGACAAGTCCGGATAAAATCACCATTGCAACAATCGATCTTCCTGAAAAAATAAAACCAAACCTAGTTACGCAATGGCGAAAAGATGTTCGCAAGAAACTTAAAATAAAACAGGACTGTCGAGTATTTTGCTTCAATGGCTCCGCAAAACCATGGCAGGGCCCTGAAAAAGTTATTCATTTTTTTTACGATCAACTCAAAAAAAACAGAAACAGCTTTTTGCTTGTGCTCACGCAGGACAGAAAATCATTTGAAGATCTTTTGCGCAAAAGTAGTATTTCACAAAAAAAATACTGCATCATTTCCGTTTCACATTCAGAAATATACCAATATCTTTCTGCGTGCGATGTTGGACTTATTTTTAGAGAACAACATATTGTAAATTGGGTTTCTCGCCCAACTAAAATGCTTGAATATCAAGCTGTTGGGCTTGAAGTTGTTCACAACAACACAATATCCTTTTTAAAAGAACAAAGTAAAAAATTACTCCAAACAAGCCCGCAAAAAACCATAAAAAAGCGGAGCGGGATTTCCTAGCCTACTCTTAAACTCAGGATGCGACTGTGTCGCCACAAAAAAGGGGTGATCCAGAAGCTCGATAAATTCCATTAAAATTGTTTCATCCTCACGAATATGAAAACCGGAAAAAAACAATCCCGCCTCTTCAAGTTTCGGTACAAACTCAGGATTTATCTCGTACCGATGGCGATGGCGCTCTACAACAACATAAGCACCCTTTTTTACGACGCTCCTCATTTGGCTCGAAAAACGTCCGTTTTCATCTTGAGATAGACGCGCAATGGCATTGGAATCCTCCCGCAACCGACCTGTTTCTTTATACAACTCTAATACCTTGCTTCCAGTATTCAGAATAGCTGGATACCCACCAAGTCGCATCGTCCCACCATATCCTGCTCGCTCGGTAAGACCCTTTTGTTCAGGTAACAGGTCAACAATAGGAGTTTTTGTTGTTTCATTAATCTCCGTTGTATTCGCTTCGCGCAAACCACAAACATTGCGCGCATATTCAATACAAGCAAGCTGCATACCGTAACACAAACCGAGGTAAGGGATCTTATTTTTTCTTGCATGACCAATAACGTTTATTTTTCCTTCAACTCCCATACTGCCAAAACCACCTGGAACAATAATGCCATCGAACTGGTCAAGCCCTTTAAGTTTTTCTCCACCTCTTTCCATCTCTCTTGTGTTAATCCATGCAAATTCTACACCTACATCAAGCTCTGCTCCTGCATGAACAAGAGCTTCTCGAACACTCAAATAGCTGTCCGCAATTTTATAATCACCAATCTCAAAGTACTTTCCGCAAACTGCAACTTTCATTTTTGTTTTTGGTTTTTTAATTCCTTCAACTCGCTGCCACCAAGAAGAAAGATCTGGCACTCTTCCTTCTTTTAGTTTGAGGCGCTTGATTATTTTTTTTCCAACTTTCTCTGAATGTAAATACAAAGGCACATCATAAACAGTTTTTAAGTTGGGTGCAGAAATAATATTTTCGGAAGTTATATGCACCATGTCATCAATTTTTTTCTTGCGAACGTCATCAAGTTCAATCTCTGCTCGACAAATAATCAAATCGGGAAAAATGCCTTCTTGACGCAAAAGATTAATTGCTCGACGGGTTGGACGCGTCTTCATCTCTCCAAGGTGCTTCGGTATTGGCAGATAAGTCACTAAAACATGTGCAACATCACCGGGCGACAACTCCCGTTCTAATCTTTTTGATGCAAAAAGGAATGGAACATTTTCGTGATCTCCAACACTACCACCTATTTCTATTATGGCAATATCGTAACCAGTTGCAGCCTGTTTTATTCTGGCAATAATTTCGTCCGGAATATGTGGAACAAACTGTACAGTTTTTCCCAAATATCCACCAGCACGCTCCCGATCAATAACTGTTTTGTAAATCTGACCACTAGTCATATTATTCTGTTTTGGAATATCACAGTTCAAAAAACGCTCATAAGTTCCAAGATCCTGATCAATCTCACCACCATCATCCGTCACCCACACCTCTCCATGTTCTGTCGGACGCAATGTTCCTGCATCGTAGTTAATATATGGATCGGCCTTGATAAGCGTTACATTGTAACCATACTCATTCAAAAGTCTTCCGAGCGATGCTGTTATAATTCCTTTCCCAACACCGGATATCACACCGCCTGATACAAAAACAAATTTCGTCATATTTTTCTAACCCTTTTAAAAATAACGCAATCCCCCGGCCCATCTTTCCGGGGGAACAATTACCATCAAAATATAAAAGTATTCATCCGATTAGAGCAATAAACTTGCGACCATTGCAGAAAGCAAGTTTGCAAGGGCTCCGCCAAGCACAGCGGTTAAACCAAATTTAGCAAGCCATGCACGCTTATTAGAAACAAGTGCACCAATACCGCCTAGCTGAATCCCTATGCAAGAAAAATTAGAAAAACCACACAAAGCATAGGTAATAATGGAAACTGTGCGCGCAGACATTCCAGATTTTATGAGTTCACCATAGGCAACAAGCTCATTAACCGCCACTTTTGTTCCAAGCAATTCCCCTGCTTTTAAAGCCTCATAACCAGTGAAACCAAGTAGATAACCAAATGGAGCAAAAAGATATGCAAAGATAAAGTTAATACTTAAAGGTGGGAACTTCAATGCGATACCGATCCAAGAAAAAAAACTGTTCAACCCAACAGAAACATATCCCAAACTAGCATTGATAAGTGCAAGTACAGCCAGAAAAGAGATCAACATTGCTGCAACATTAAGCGCAAGCTGCAAACCATCTGATGTCCCTGCAAAAAGAGCATCAAACATGTTTGACGTTTTTCTTTCCATGCTGATGTGTGCTTCTGCAGTTTCTGACTTTTCTGTTTCGGGCAACAAAATTTTTGAAATTAAAATTGAAGCGGGAATTCCCATCATACTAGCCGCAAGTAAATGAGTAACCGGAACACCCATAGCAGCAAGCAAAACCAAAAGCGCACCACTAATTGTTCCCATACCACTGACCATCACTAACAAGAACTCTGATTGCGTCATTTTTTTTAAGTACTCTTTAATGAGCAACGGCGCCTCAGTTTGGCCTAAAAAACTGTTAGAAATTGCACAAAAAGTCTCCGCCCCCGTTGTCCCCAAAACAGGACGCACTAAAAAACTGATCGCAGACACAACTCGTTGAACAATTCCAAAATGAAACAACAACGCCATGAATGCCCCAAAAAAAATAATTGAAGGTAAAACCTTCAAAGCAAATACATTTCCCCACGGACCACTTGCATCAACAAGATTGCCAAACACAAAAGACGAACCAACATCGGCCGCTCGGTACAATTGACTTACTCCAAGCGCAATTGACTCTACAATAACGTGCCCTATTTTCACCTTAAGCATGACAAAAGCTATACCAAAATGGAGCGCCAGAGCACCAAGAACAAGCCTAAAATTTACCTTTGAACGCTTTCTGGAAAAAGCCCATGCAATTGCCAGTATTACTACAATACCAACGATATTGAGATACCTATTATATTCAAGAAAGTAATCAATTATGGGCATACCAAAACTCCTTGGAATAAAATGAATTAATAAAAAGAAACGGGAACACTATCACACAAGTATAACGCAAGCTCACTTTAAACATGAGCCTATATTTTATGTTCTTTCACTATCTCAAAAAAAACCTGATATAAAAAGAAAAAACAACTTGTTAGCTTGCAAGAAAACAAAAAAACAGGCAAAATTAAACTATAACCTCAAAAAACTTTAACTCTTTGGAAAAAATAAACAAAAATGACAAAAATAAAAGCTCTTTTACTTTTCACTTTTTCATTCACCGCCATAAACGGAATGAAAACAAAAAAACAAATCACCACAAAAGAACCAAGCACTGCTAAACAAAAAGCACAAAAAATCTTGGACAACAAATATCTGGGCGGTGAAAAGCCATTGTATCATGCAAAAGTTCTTCAAGGGGTAATCCAATTTTCGGTTATAGGCTTACAAAAAATTACTTCATTTGCTCAGCCTCAACCTAAAATCTACATCGAACTAATTGAACAGATGGAAACAACAAACCCTAAAACCAACGAACAGTCCACCAAAAAGTCAGTGAAACTAAAAAAAATCACTCATCAATATAAAAATAAAAAATGGATAAGGTCGGAATCCAAAAAGACGATTGATCAAAAATACAGAATTATTTCCAACGAGATAATAAAAAAGGGTATAAAAAAAACCTTAGAAATAAAAAACAATAAGGACCCTCAAGTAAAAAACTGGGAACTTGACAGGAATTTTTCTAATAATTGGAAAAGATTAGGAATAACACTTAAAAAGCATAACGTTAAAGAAAAGTGAGAAATGACATTCTTGGTAAAATTAAGCCGTCAATGTAATGGATTTTTTTATGAACAAACCTTCTTTTTTTTGCAAATTGTTTCTTGTTTTGTTT
>Ga0180431_10002233_pt1 | contig 26222 bp, 20 predicted proteins | sample SS_ome_11_FD_132459 | JGI IMG/M metagenome (GOLD analysis project Ga0180431, IMG submission 132459) | Hypersaline lake sediment archaeal communities from the Salton Sea, California, USA - SS_1_MS_1 metaG | ecosystem: Environmental > Aquatic > Non-marine Saline and Alkaline > Hypersaline >... | reverse complement strand
CCGACTGTATTTACATTGTTTCTAATAACGGCAACCTGGGCTCGGAAACAAGGCCCGTTATAGTTTCAGGAAATCGTATGATCGCAAGGGATAACAATAACAGCGCGTACGGGATTTATCTTTATGCGGATGGTGACCTCTTCGTTGGCATTACCGGCAACGAGATGAAAGTCATTAGTCCCTCTAATGCCGTTGGAGTATATTCCCTAGCGATTGGCGACCTCTTTGCCGCCGTTACCGGCAACGAAATGGAACTCTTTGCTGCCGATGATGCCTATGGAGTATTTTTCCAAGCGAATGGTGATCTCTTTGCCGCCGTTACCGACAACGAGATGGAGGTATTTGCTGCCGATGATGCCTCGGGAGCATATCTAAGATGCGCAGCTGGAGCAATAGGAAGCTTAACCGCGCCGACCCTCTTTCAGAATAACAGCGGACTGATTGTATCTTCAGGCGGAAATGACAGCTACCTGTTGGAGCTTGACGGCGGCATAGCTTCAAGTTACGTTAACTGGACCGGCAACTCGTTTGACGTATTCGGCGGCGTCTGGTCCGGGAATTATCCCGGGGCTAACGGGCCGGTGTATCTCAACGGCTATGGAGGCATAATCACTCCCTAGATTGCATTGGAGGATAAAATAGTATCAACCGGGGGGGGCAGGATTTGCCCCCCTTTTTTTGTGCATTTTCCTTGGGACAGGCAATGGGCTTAAGCCCATTGTCCAGAGGAGAGACCCATTGTCTGGAGGGGAAAACTATCTTCCCAGTATGAGTAAGCTTTTTTAGGTATGTTTAGGTACTTAAAATTCGCAATAACAATAAATAACTACTAAAATAGTAATAATTTAAATTCCTTGACAAAAATTAGATTAATGTAATATTCTGTGAAAAAATAAAAAAACATTGTTTTTCTGAAACCGTTTTTCAATCCCTTTAGTCAATATCCGTGACAAATTTGGGAAACAAAAGGTATTTCATTTAAAACTCTAATGGAGGCATTTTATGAAATTGAAGAAGTTCATTTCGATTACACTGTTTCTTATTCTCGTTACAGCGCTTGTTACAGCGATATTTGCGGCGCCGTCTTTTGCCGCAGACGAGAAGAAAGACACAGGCTCCGCCTGGAACATCTACTTCAGGCCGGGGGTCCGCTTCGGGACCGAATCGAGGGTTCTATACATCATGGACTTTCTGATCCCCCTCTACCAGGACGAGAATAACATCTTCTTTTCCAACATCAAGTACACACCCAACGACCACGATGGCTGGGAGCTGAACCTCGGGGCGGGGTACCGTCGTCTCCTCTTGGATGACAAATTACTGCTGGGGCTCAACGCCTACTACGACAAGAGGAAGACCGACTGGGGCACCAACCACGAACAGTGGGGCGTGGGGCTTGAGGCGATGGCGGATATCCCGCTCGAGGCCTTCAATCTGGGACTAACGGGAAGGTTTAATTATTATTACCCCCTCTCCCACACGAAGATCGACGGCCTCGGGACTGCGTATGCCAGCTACGCCCTCTCCGACAGCGGGATCATCCTCACCGGAGGCCGGGTCGAAGAGCCGATGCGCGGCTTCGATTACGAGGGGGGTGTAAGAATTCCCTACCTCTCCGACTATGTTGAGACCTGGGCCTACGCCGGCGGCTACCACTACAAGGGGAGGCGGGTAAGGGACATCAACGGATTTATGGCGAGGTTGGAGATTATTCCCACAGACTTCATGCGGCTCAACTACGAGTTTCACCACGACAATTACAGCAAGGCGGAGCACTACGGCGAGTTCACGCTCGAGGTGCCCTTTTCGGTCGGGAACCTCGTTACCGGCAAGAATCCTTTCGAGGGTATCGGGGACGTCTTTACCGGGAGCCGGGAGCTTTCCGCAAGGATGGTCGAGCCTGTCAGGCGCGACGTTGACGTCAAGGTAGTTGTAGATAACGACAACGACAACATCCCGAGCGGCGGCGACGAGATCGAGGACGTCGTATTCGTCAGCGAGACCGGAAGTGACGTCACCGGCGACGGGACGATAAAGAATCCCTACGCGACAATCTCCCACGCCCTTGCCAGCGACGCGAGGATAATTTCAGGGGCGTGTAAGACCATCCACGTGATGAACAGCGATCCAACCGCCGTTATTGACGAGGCGGCGGGGGCGGGACTTACCCTCGGCGTAGCCGACTTTCTCCTCTGGGGCTCCGGGGTGAACCACCCGAAGCACCCTGTCTCGAACATGCCTTATACCGGCCACCCGACGATAAACGACACCTTGGTTCTCAACGCCGCCAATCCAAACGTAACGGGCCTCGGCTTTGACGTTACCGGGGACAACCACTGCATCGACATCTTAAACGGCAACGGAGTAAAGATAACAAACAACGAGTTTAAAATTTCGTTTGGCGGCCTTGCATACGGAATCCGCGCCGACATAGGAACGGGTATCGGCACCGCGGCAAATCCGATTATCATCGCCAATAACAGCTTCGATGTCACGTCTACGGGTGATAACGCGTACGGGATAAATCTACATGCTACCAACGTAGACGGCATCTTCGCCAAAATAATCGGAAACGACATGTCGAACACGATCTGGGGAGCTGATAATGCATATGGCATTGTCCTCGCTGCGAGCGGTGGAGGAGTTATAGGATCGGAGACTAGTCCCGTTATAATTTTGGGAAACCCGATGACCGTAACGGGTGAAGATAACGACGCTTATGGGATATTGCTTAATGCAGACCGAGACATCTTTGCATACGTCACCAAAAACGATATGTCGAATACAATTGAAGGGGCAATTGTTTCCGGTGCTGTCTACGGCATTCGCCTTAATTCGAGCCTTGGAAACATAGGTTCGGAGACGAGGCCCGTTATTATCTCCGGAAATCCGATGACCGTAACGGCCAATAACGGCGACGCGTACGGGATTTCCATCGAAAACAGTGCCGCCGCCCCGGCCGGTAATATCTTCGCGGCCATCACCAATAACGACATGACCGGTATGATTAGAGCGGATGATGAAGCCCGCGGCATTAACTTGGAGTCGATCAGCGGAAATGTAGGCTCGGCGACAACCCCGGTAATTATTTCCGGAAACCCGATGATCGTAACCGGCTACAATTCGGACGCTTACGGAGTTAATATATGGGCGGGTGACAACCTCTTTGCAGGCATCACGGGAAACTATATGGGAGAGACGGCTTCGGGGGGGAGCGCAATACACGGTCTCTTGCGGACCTACGGCATTCGCCTTCGCGCGGCCGGTGGAGACATGGGGTCCGCGGCGAGCCCTGTAATCGTCTCGGGAAATCCGATTTCCGTAACCTCCACAGGGACCTCTGTGCCTTTAGGGAATGCCTACGGAATCAGGCTTGAAGGAACCGGGATCAATTCAGACATCTTCGCCTATATCACCGGAAACGACCTGTCTGGTAATATTAGAGGAGAAGACTATGCCTACGGCATCTCCCTTTACAACCTCGGCAGAAACATAGGGTCGGAGACATGTCCGGTAATCGTCTCCGGAAACACGATTACCTCAACGGCCACCGTTGGTGAAGCATACGGGGTTTCCCTCTGGTCCGATCTCAATGTCTTCGCTGCCGTTACCGGCAACGATCTCTCAAACACGATCACGGGGGGTAACGATTCAACAGGTGTTCTCCTCTATTCAGACGGTGGAAATATAGGCTCGGGTACGAGCCCCGTTATCGTCTCGGGCAATCCGATGACCGTAGCTGCCACGGGTACTACTGCTACGGAAAGTGCCTACGGTATCAGGCTTCATGCAAACGGGGCCAGTCCAGAAGTCTTCGCCACAATCACCGGAAACGACATGTCGGGTGATATCAACGCACAAGACTATGCCTACGGTATCTATATTCTTAACGGCGGAGGTGGCATAGGATCTGCTGCAAGCCCGGTAATCATCTCCGGGAACACGATTACCGCAACGACCTCAGTTGATCAATCGATCGGTATGTTTCTCTTTTCCGGCCTGGACCTCTTCGCCAGCATCACCGGAAACGATCTCTCTAACACGATCACGGGAGCCGACTATGTAGCAGGTATTCACCTCTATACAGGCGGTGGAAGCATAGGCTCTGAGACGACCCCTGTAATCATCGCGGGTAATCCGATTACCGTAAATGGCCCCTATGCAGCCACCGACTCGTACGGGATGTATCTTGATGCAAACGGCGTCGGTGCGAACATCTTTGCCAATATCGTCGGTAACGATATGTCAGGCGGGGTATACGGAGTTAATGAAGCCTACGGCATTTACATGGAATCCATCAACATAGGCTCTGGGACGAACCCCGTTATCTTATCGGAGAACCCGATGACCGTAACGGCCGCCCTCGCCGCCGGTGGAAGCATTGCGCACGGGATTTATCTAAATTCCATAGATGACATCTTTGCCGGCATCACCGGAAACGACATGTCAAATACGATCACCGCAAATGCAGAGGTTTGTGGTATTAGACTTAATTCATCAAACGGAAACATAGGATCTGCTTTAAGGCCGGTAATCATCTCTGGGAACCCGATTACCGCAACGACCAACACGGGCGTAATCACAAGTGATGCCTACGGGATTTGGATCCAGGCCCCGGCGGCCGCCGCCGGAAACATCTTTGCTTCCATCACTGGAAACGACATGTCCAATACCATCACGGGTGCGGATCACGTTTACGGCATGTATATCCTCGGAAACAGCGTAGGATCGGCAACAAGTCCCATCTTGATCTCCGGAAATTCCATTGCCGCAACTTCTACCGGCAACGAGGGGTATGGGATCTATATCCAATCACCCGGCGACATCTACGGCTCCATCATCGGAAACAACATGTTGGATGATATCTATGGAGCAAATAGGGCCTGGGGAATTAGTGTGTTTTCGAGCAGCGGGAGCGTAGGATCGGCGACAAGCCCCTTTGTAATCTCGAGAAACGCGATAGACGCATCGGTTAACAATAATGGAGCGTATGGAATTAGTCTCCAGGGAGCTGTCGACATCTTCACCAGCATGTTGAGCAACTACATGGAAGTTGCTTCGGCATCAGGCAATGCTTATGGAGCATACGTGGTAGCAGGAAACCTGATAGGAAATGTAGCGTCGCGCGCCACTTACTTCCTCGATAACTCCGGGACGGTAAACGGTGCGACAAACACCTACATGCTTTATCTCGATACCGGCAACACCGGCGGTGGAAACTACATAAGCTGGTACGATAACTCCTTTATCCCATTGAGTGGGGCATGGACGGGCAACTACGGTCCGAACAACGAGCTTGCAATATTCAACTTTGACTTGGTCGGTGGCGACGTCATAACGCCGTAGATTTGCAGGGTCCCACAACCGGGACAAATTTTAAGGGGGGCAGGATTAATTGCCCCCCTTTTTTTGGGCATTTTCCTTAGGACAGACAATGGACAGACAGTGGGCTTAAGCCAATTGTCCAGCCAGTCTATTAACATTACAACAAAAAACCGTCCCAGCGATTTTTTCCTTGACAACTATATACAAAATATATATATACTTTATATATAGTGTTCCCACCGATATGCAAGACAAAGGGTTTTTTAACCGGTCCCTTTTTAAGGAAACGACATGTCAATAAAATACGCCATCCTCGGACTCCTCCACTACAAAGATATGCACGGATACCGCATCAAGGCGCACATCGAGAGAAACTTCGGCAACATGTGGTCAATAAATTACGGTCAGATTTATCCGAACCTGAAAAAAATGGAGGAGGAGGGGCTGGTCACGAAGAAGGACGTTCCCCAGACCGGCGCCCCGGACAGGAAGCTCTACGCCCTGACGAAAGAGGGGCGGGAGGCATTCACCGACTGGCTCTTCTCCCCGCCGGAGAGGGGATTGCTTATGAGGGATCCATTCATCCTGCGTTTTATCTTTTTCGGCTTCGGGGACAAGAAGGCCTCCCTCAAGCTTATCGACGAGCAGATCGAGAACTACAAGGTACAGTATGAGGAGCGAAAGAGGAACGTCATTAGGTGGAAGGATTACGACGTCTACGTGCGCCTCGTGGCGGAGCTGGGATTGAGCTTCAACGAGATGGTATTGAACTGGCTGCATCACGCGAGAAAGGAGATAAAGAAGAGCATCGATGCCGATCTCGCAGAGGCGGCGGGACAGCTGGGCGGTTAACGAAAAGATTTGAAAGGGTTGAGCGGGCTTTTGGATGCTCGGTGATGTTGGATGAAAAGGCTTAACGGCACGGCGGCAAGGAGATTCTGTCTTACATTTATATAAAATATCTTAAACAAGTATCGGGAGTGTAAAATTGAAATTCAGCGGAATAACACTGGTGACCGGGGCGGCGGGATTCATGGGGAGCCACTTGGTGGAGCATCTCGCGAAGGCCGGGGTAAAGGTAAGAGCCACCGCCCGCCCCAGGAAGGACCTCTCGTTTTTCGAGAAGCTCGGCGTAGAGTACGTCGCCGCGGACCTCACTAAGCCCGAAACCCTTCCCCCCCTGTTCACGGGGAACGTGGACAGGGTCATGCATCTGGGGGCGATATGCAACTTCTCCACGCCGTATAAAAAGCTTTACCCCACAAACGTCGTGGGGGTCGATCTCATAACCGACCTCGCGATGAAAAAGGGCGTCAAGCGCTTCGTCCACGTGACCTCGACCAGCGTGTACGGCCTTTACAAAGGCACCCCCTTTGTCGAGGACGGCCCCAGGGAGCCGAACACCGACTACGGCCGGAGCAAGCGGGACGGCGAGGACGTCCTATTAAAGAAGATCGAGAAGGGACTTAACGCGGTGTTGTTGAGGCCCTGCACCGTCTACGGCCCCCGCTGCACCGACGGGGCGGGAAAGGCCTTCTCGAGACCGACGGACATCGCGGCGATCCCGGGAAAGGGCAAGGTGCTTCTCTCCAACGTCCGCGCCGAGGACGTGGCCACCGCCGTAGATCACGCCTCAAAGCTCGACGTCAAGCCGGGGGAGGCCTACAACATCGGCGACGGCTCGTATCCCAGCCTTACGGATGCGCTTGTCCAGGCCGCCGTCGCCTTCGGGAAGAAGCCCCCGAAGCTCCACCTCTCCCTGGGTGTCGTCAAGGTCGCGGCGAAGGTGGACGGTTTCATATCCGGGATGAAGGGGAAGGTACCGGACCTGGAGTACGACGCCACGAAGTTTCTCTACGACGACTACATCGTGGACAATACCAAGCTTATCAAGACCGGCTTCAAGTACAGGTATCCCGACTTCAAAAAGTCGATGGACGAGATAGCAAAACTTTTTGCTGACGGGAAGCTGGAGATAAGATAGATAATATATGTCATTCCCGCGCAAACGGGAATCCAGACCTGTCCCCGTGAAAACGAGGATCCATAATGATATCCACTGGATTCCCAATCGAGTTGGGAATGACAGCATAAGTTCCCGGTCAAGCAGGGGGTGACAGAAAATAGGGGAAATAGGGGAGCAAGAAGGGGATGGTCTTTGCGTTGGGTCGCACTGACAAGCTCCCGCACCTCAGTGGGAGGCTCGGCAGCGTGTGTCATTCCCGTACGAAGGACAGTGTGAGGACGAAATAGGAAAGAGTGAATAATAAATAGACCTTATAAAAGGAGCAGTTATGAGTCAGGTAGTAGTCATTACGGGACTGGCCGACGGCATGGGCCGTCACGTGGCGAAGATGCTCGCCGAGAAGGGAAACAGTATCGCCGGGTTTGACATGGACGAGAAGGGGATAGAGTCGCTGAAAAAGGAGCTGAAGAAGGTATCGACCGGCGACGCGAAGCACCACCTCGTCGCCCTCGACATCACAAACAGGAAGGGGATCCTCAAGTTCAGAGACGAGGTCTTGAAGAAGTACGACAAAGTCGACACCGTGCTGTCGAACGTCGGGATAGGCTTCTTCGGCCCCTTCGAGGAGGTCGACCTCGAGAAGGCGCTCAAGTGCCTTGAGATTAACGTGATCGGCGCCATGGCGATCTTCCAGGCGTTCATCCCCCACATGAGGGAGCGAAAAGAGGGAAAGCTTATCGCCATGTCCTCCATCGTGGGGCAGGTGCCCTTTCCGTTCGAGTCGATCTACACCGCCTCGAAGTTCGGGATCGAGGGGTGGCTTATGGCGCTGAAATACGAGCTCGATCCCTTCGGGATTAAGTTCGCGGTAATATCGCCGGCCCAGGTCTCGACGACGTTCGCGGCCAAGATTCACAAGCTTCCGCCGAAGGAATCCCCCTACAGAGAGAGGGTCAAGAAGTTCATCGACAAGGACAACGAGATGATCAAGGACGCGCCTACGCCCGAGTTTGCGGCGAAGGTCATCGTCAAGGTCGTCGAGAAGAAGAAGCCTAAGCTCTTCAACCAGATCGAGTTTCAGAGCAAGGTCTTCTACTGGCTCAACAAGATGTCCCCCCGCTGGTTCAGGGATTTTCTGGTGCTCACGATAATGGACATCAGGAAATAGCGTCGGCCTTTTGGATCTTGGGATGGTTGCGAAAGTGCAGCAAGCTTGTTGATATAGATGACTTGAATGAATCCGGATCGGCTTGAAAATACGGATTCATGTCGGCTCCGGCGGGAATACTGACAAGGTTTTTAAAGATTCGACTGAATGGTATTTGCGGAAGATTTGCCTTGTAAAAAACGTGAGGAGATAATATACTATTAGTAACTATTAGTATTGTTTGTTATTGGTAGTATCAAAGGAGAATAGAAATGGCAGTGAACAAGACCGCGGATAAGTTAGATGGCCAGAGCAGGGTCGAGCGCCTGAAGTGGCGGGTTATCAACGCCCCCCAGGAGGTGAGCGTGGAGCGGGCCCGCTATTTCACGAGGGCTATGGAGAAGAACTGGGACAAGGATCCGCTGACGAGGCTCAGCACCGCCTTTGCCGAGATCCTCGACAATGTCAGCGTCGTTATCTACGATGACGAGCTCATCGTCGGAACGAGGACGGAAAAGAAGAAGGGTGCACCCCTCTTTCCCGAGAACAAGTCGATCTGGATCAAGGGCGACCTGGACACCTTCGAAAAGAGGATTCTGCAGCGGGCGCTGATCACCGAGCCGGAGAAAAAGGAGCTCGCCGAGGATATTCTCCCATTCTGGGAGGGGAAGAGCGTCGAGTACCGTCTCGAGGAGCTGCTTCCCCCGGACGTTCAGGAGGATATGGATAAATATATCTTCACCATGATGCTCGAGATAACCTACGGCATCGGCCACTTCACGATGGATCACCCGAAGGTGCTGAAGGTTGGACTGAAGGGGATAATCGAGGAGACGAAGGCGCTGAAGGAAAAGCTCAGCGATGAGGAGAAGTCGGCCGAGAAGGGGTTCTTCTATGATGCGGTGATACGCTCCCTCGAGGCGGCGGTCCGCTTTGCCAACAGGTATTCCAAAAAGGCCGCCGAGATGGCCGAGGCGGAGACCGATCCCGTGAGAAAAGAGGAGCTGAAAAAGATATCGGCGGTCTGCTCCAGGGTCCCGGAGCACCCGGCCGAGACCTTTCACGAGGCGGTTCAGTGTGTCTCATTTATCCACCTGATCTCCCAGATAGAGTCGGGGGGAAACTCGATCTCATTAGGGAGGATAGACGAGATACTCTATCCCTACTACGAGGCGGATAAAGCCAGGGGCGCGGTCACCAGGGACGAGGCGAGGGAGCTTATAAGCCTCCTCTTTCTCAAGACGAACGAGATTTGGAACGTCCTGGAGGAGGCGTTTATTCCCGGCGGCGAGGGAACGGAGGGAAAGACCACCCAGAACGTGGTCGTTGGGGGAATAGATAAGGACGGCAATGACCAGACCACCGAGCTCTCCTACATAGCCCTTGACGCCTTTGCGGACATAAACACCGTGCAGCCGAACTTCGGCGTCAGGTTAAACAAAAACACCCCGGAGTATTTCTTTAAGAAGGCGGTGGAGTACGCCAGGGACGGGGTCCTGATGCACTTTTTCAACGACGAGGCGATAGTCGAGTCTCTGACCGACGCTGGCCACACCCTCACGGACGCCAGGGACTACGGGATCGTGGGGTGCCTGGAGCCTAACGCCCAGGGTAAGACCTTCGGCTCTACGTTCGCCGTCCAGTTCAACGGGATAAAGTGCCTGGAGCTTGCGCTCTCAAACGGCGTGGACAACACCTTCGGGCTCCAGTCCGGGCTTGAGACGGGGGGCCCTGAGAACTTCAAGTCTTTCGAAGACGTATGGAACGCATACACGACCCAGGCCTCCCACTTCATCGGCCAGATCGTAAAGGGGATGGACTGCCTCGACAGGTCGATAGCGGAGCTCGTCCCGTCCCCCTTCGCGTCCGCGATGATCGAGGGGACTCTTGAGAAGGGTACCGATGCGACGAGCGGCGGGGCTCTCTACAACTCCACCGGTGTCCAGTTCATGGGCTTTGCCAACGTGGCGGACGCCCTCTACGGGATCAAGAAGGCGGTCTTCGAGGACAAGGCGGTGACGATGGGTGAGCTCTTCGAGTGGCTGGAGGAGGACTGGATGGACGCCGAGGACAGGCAGTCCTATTTCCTCAACAAGATTCCGAAGTACGGAAACGACGTGGACGAGGTGGACGAGATGGCGGCAAGGGTCCTGAACCACTACTGCGACGAGCTGGCCAAGTACAAGAATTTTAGGGGCGGAGCCTTCTGGCCGGGGATCTTCTCGGTGGGATTTCACGTCGCCTTCGGGTATTTCACCGCCGCCACCACCGATGGCCGCTACGCCGGAAACGTCCTCGGAAACGGCCTCACGCCTACCACCGGAAACGCGCTTGACGGCCCAACGACGGTGGTGAACTCCGTGACGAAGCTCCCCTTGAGGCGGCTCTACAACGGGGCGAACCTCAACATCCGCTTTCCGGGAAAGAAGGTAAAGCTCGAAAACGTCATGGCCTACATCAGGACATACTTCGACAAGGGGGGGCTCCAGGTGCAGTTCAACGTTCAGGACAGCAAGGTTCTGAGGGCGGCCCAGGAGAATCCCGAACAATATCGGGACCTCACCGTCAGGGTCAGCGGGTATTCGGTCCTTTTCACGGGGCTTTCCGACACCGCCCAGGACGAGATCATCAGCAGGACGGAGTACGAAATGTAGCTTGGGGGGCGTAGGAGACCGACTTGTTTTGATGGGTGGGGGAGAAAAATCTTTGTTATCTCCCCCATCGTTTTGATGAGTAAGAAAATTTCTTTGATGATGGAAAAATCTAACTTAAGCTCTAACGGAGGGGATAGATGAGCAAGGTCATGTCGATGAAGGAGGCGATCGATAAAAACGTCAGCGACGGCTCGTTCCTTTTTATAGGCGGGTACATCGCCAGGCCGCCCTTTTCGGCAATCCACGAGATAATAAGGCAGAAGAAGAGAGACCTCACCGTAACGAGGTCGAACGCCGCCGACGGCTTCGATATGCTGATCGGTGCCGGTTGCGTAAAGCGCTTCATAGCGACCTTCCTCTCGCTGGGGCTCTACGGCCTCGCCCGCTGCTACAGGAGGTCGATCGAGAAGGGGATCCCCCACAAGATCGAGGTGGAGGAGTACTCGAACCTCTCCCTTCCCATGATGCTTATGGCGGGGGCTTTGGGAATGCCCTTCGTGCCGGTCAAGGACATGCTGGGTACGGACCTGCTTAACGTAAAGTCGTTCATGGGGGACGGCAAGTACAAGATGATCGACTCCCCCTTCGACGGGAGTCCCATCCTTCTGGTGCCGGCTTTGAGGCCCGACGTGGGTATAATCCACGTCCAGCAGGCGGACGAGAACGGCAACGCCCAGATGTGGGGGATCGGGGGCGACTGCCGATGGGGCGCCAACGCTTCCGAGAAGGTGATAGTCAGCTGCGAGAGGATAGTCACAAGGGACGTCATAGGCCTCGACCCCTCGAGGACGATAGTCCCCGACTTCAAGGTCGCGGCGGTGGTGGAGGAGCCGTTCGGGGCGCACCCCGGCTACGCCGCGGGGTTCTACGACGTCGACTTCGTCTTCGGCTCCCTCTATCAGCAGGCCTCCAACACCGTCGAGGGCTTTAAGGAGTTTCTTGACGAGTGGGTCTTCGGTGTCGCCGACAGAACCGAGTACACCCAGCACTACATCGAGAAATTCGGCTACAGGCAGTTCGAGAGTCTCAAGGCCGGCTTCAGCTTCAGCCCGCCGGTCAGCTACGAGTATTAATATAATATCAACGGCTCCCTTCGAGGGGGGCCTCTTTAAAAAAATAGTAAAAAGAGGAGTAAAAACCTGAGGGAGGTCTTTGATGTCGGAGCATCTTAACGACTATATAAAGCCGGAGTTGATGGCCTGCTGCGGGGCGAGGGAGATAAAAGACGGCGACAGGGTGATTGTGGGGACAGGCTTTCCCACGATGGCGGCCAACATCGCCAAGCACACCCACGCCCCAAACGCAATGATGATGCAGGAGGCGGGCTCCTACGACGCGGTGCCCAGGCGCCCGGCACTCTCCGTTGGCGACCCCTGTCTCAATCCCGGGGCCGCCATGATAGGGGGTCTTGTCGAGATCATGGGGATGTTTCTGCAGCGGGGCTGGGTGGACGTGGGGTTCCTCTCCGGGAGCCAGGTGGACAAGTTCGGAAATATAAACACGACCGTTATAGGGGACTACAACAACCCGAAAAGCCGCCTCCCCGGAAGCGGCGGGGCGAACCCGATAGGCTCCCTGGTGAAGCGGGTTCTGATCATCGCCCTCCACGACACGAGGAGGCTCGCCGAGAAGGTCGACTTCATTACTACCCCGGGATATATAGACGGGCCCGGCGCCAGGGAAAAGTGGGGCCTGCCCGAAGGCACCGGCCCCTGGGCGCTTATCACCAACAAGGCGGTCTTGAAGTTTGACGATAAGACCAAGGAAGCCTACCTCGCCTCGTATCATCACGACAGCTCCGTTGACGAGGTGGTCAAAAACACCCCGTGGGATTTGAAGGTCGCCGACGACGTCCACGAGACGGAGCCCCCCAGGTTGGAGGAGATCCGCGTCCTCAGGGAGGTTCTCGATCCTAACAGGATGATAAAGATATACGAGGGCAGGGGCTACGTGTAATATTTTTTCGGAGTAATAAAATGGAATACTCAAAGGCCCTATCCGATTTCTGCGCAGAGCTTACCTACGAAGACATCCCGGATGACGTCGTCCACAAGGCGAAGCTCTGCATCCTCGATTATCTCGCCAACGTCTACGGCTCCCTCAAGCTCGACGCCGTAAAGGGTGTGGCGTCCTACGTGAAGTCTCTGAAGGGGCCCGACGAGGCTACCTGCGTGGGCCTCGGGTTCAAGTCCGGGATTCACAACGCCGCCTTCGTAAACGGGACGGCGGCGGAAGCCATCGAGTCCCAGGACGGCCTCCGTTTCGGCGGAAACCACCCCGGAACCGCGGTGATACCCACGGCCTTTGCCGTGGCCGAGAGGCTCTCGGGTGAAAGGAAGGTGAGCGGAAAGGATGTCATCACTGCAATCGTTGCCGGCTACGAGGCGGCCGACAGGCCCGCCGCGGCGATGCACCCGAGGCACACGCTCTCCGGCTTTCTCCCGACCGGAACCACCGGCACGTTCGGCGCCGCCGTTGCCGCGGCAAAGCTTATGGGGTTTGATCCCGAAAAGATGTCCAGCGCCCTCGGAAACGCCGGGTATATCCTTCCAGTCTCGATGGCGGAGCAGCTCATGGGGGGCTACACCGTGAAGATCGTCCAGGGGGGACAGGCGGCATCGGCCGGGATAACCGCGGCGTTTCTTTCCGATGCGGGGATCACCGGGATGCCGAACGTCTTCGAGGGAACCCAGCTCGGGGGCGGCTTCTGTAAGATAACCACCGACTTCGACCCCGCCTACGAGAGGATCACCGACCGGCTGGGGGAGCACTACACCATAATGGATATCTATTTCAAGCCGTACACGGCGTGTAGGCACACCCACGGCGCCGCCCAGGCGACGCTGGAGCTTAAAGGTGAAAAGGACTTCGGCCCCGGTGACGTGGAGAAGGTCAATGTCTTCACGTACGGGATCGGGGTAATCGCCGTCGGAAAAGGTGTTAAAGAGAACGACTCCATAGTCAACGCCCAGTTCTCGATTCCCTACGTCGTCTCGGTGACGATCGCCGACAACGACCTCGGCCCGGAGCAGCTCACCGAGAAGCGCCTCTCCGACAAGTCGCTCATCGACTTCACCAAGAAGGTCAAGGTAGACTACGATGATGCCATCAACAAGATGTACCCGGAGAAGACCGCCAGCAGGGTCGAGATTACGCTTAAAAATGGCGAGGTGATCAAGAATCACGTGGAGATTCCGAAGGGGGACCCTAGGGACCCGATGGAGGCGGAGGACCTCGCGGCGAAGATCAAGCGCTTTGCACAGGAGAAAGTAGAGGCGGACCTCGACGGGCTGATCGAGGCGACTCTCAAGCTCGAATCGGTCTCCGACATTCGGGAAGTGGCTAAATTAATGGAATAGATTTATAATTCTAATATTTTGGTATAAGGGAGAACCAACGATATGGACTTCAACTTCAGCGACGAACAGAACATGCTGATAGACACATTGAGGACGATGGGGGAGCGGGAGAATTTCAAGGAGCTGGCGAAAAAGGTGGACGAGACAGGGGAGTTCCCCTGGCAGCTCATGGAGAAGTACGCCGACATGGGACTTCTGGGGATGAGTCTCTCCGAGGAGAACGGCGGCGGGGGCCAGCCTGTGATTAACACGGTGATCGCCGTCGAGGAGCTGGCCAAGTTCAGCCCGATGATCGCGGCCCCGGTCTTCGAGTCGAACGTGGGGCCGGTGAGGGTGGTCGACATGTTCGGCTCCGAAGAGCAGAAAAAGGAGATCATCCCGAAGGTCGCCAAGGGGGAGTACTCGGTGTCGGTCTGTATGACGGAGCCGGAGTCGGGAAGCGACCTCACATCTCTCACCACGAAGGCCATGTCGGACGGTGATCACTATATCCTCAACGGAACCAAGACCTTCATAACCGGCGGCGGCCACGCCAGCCACTACATGGTTTACTGCAGGGTGGACGACATCTCCGGCTACAAGGGGATAGGGGGGCTTTTGGTGGAAAAAGACACCCCAGGCTTCTCCTTCGGAAAGCAGGAGGTATTCATGGGCTTGAGGGGAATGCCCTCATGTGATCTCATCTTCGAGGACGTGAAGGTCCCCAAGGAGAACCTGATCGTCAAGGCGGGTGAATTCAGAAACCTGATGTCCACGTTCGACGTGGAGCGGTGCGGGAACGCCGCCATGTGCCTGGGGACGGCCGGAGGGGCCCTTGACGCCGCCAAGGCGTACGCCCAGGAACGCTCCGCCTTCGGGCGCCCCATATGCGAGTTTCAGGCGGTGCAGTTCATGATAGTCGATATGGCCATGAAGCTCGACGCCGCCAGGCTCCTGGTCTACAGGGCCGCCAACGGCGCCGGGAGGGGATTTCCCTCCATTTACGAGTCTGCCATGGCGAAGTGCTACGCAAACGAGATGGCGATCGACGTTACCGGAAGCGCCATGCAGGTCTTCGGCGGCTACGGCTACAGCGCCGAGTTCCCGGTGGAGAGGATGGCGAGAGACGCCCGCGCTTGGGGGGTCGCCGGGGGGACCGTCCAGATGCTCAGGATCACGATGGCAAGCCTGTTGTTCGGCAGGCGCTTCGACCAGAGGAAGAGCAAGTAGGAAACAGCGATTCAAAGGCCGGGGCAAACGGCGGGCGGTTTTTAGTTTGTGAAGATAATTAATGGGAGAATTTGCTATATAGTCTGAAGGGCGGTTTTCAAGACCGTCGCGGAACAAGGAGGCATTTTATGGGAAAATACTACAGGGACGCCGATCACCTCTACGAGATCTACGGATATTTTTTGAAGCAGATACTCACCGACGACAAGATCGGCCCCAAGATGGCAAAGTCGGGGATTATAATCAAGTTCATCTACACCGACCCGGACTGCGAGATCACCATCGACCTCAAGAATCCCCCGAAGGAGGAGGGATTCTACGGGAATTATTACTTGGGCCCGTGCGACGTTAAGGAGGACGTCTGGTCCAAGCAGAAGGCGGACTTCTCCCACAGCTTCTGGCACGGCCACGAGAACCCGGTCGCCGCGGTGACCAGGGGGCACGTGAAGCAGGGGGGTAAGATCACCGCGATGATGAAGCTGTTGCCCGTGGTCAGGCCCTCCTTTAAGCGCTTCCCCGAGATATTAAAAGAGATGGGCTATGAAGACCTGATCATTGTCAAGGAGAAGAAGGGGGCGAAGCAGTAGAGAATTAGGGGTGAACCGGTGAGTTGTATGTAACTTTATTATAGGGGACGGAGGGAGTTTTGAAGGGGGAGGAGATAGTTGACCTTATAATGCGGTTTGTGGAATCGGATCTGAAAAACCTGATTCCTGAGCGTGAAGGATTGAAGATATACGAGGAGCCGCTGATCGCTTTCGCCGGCGGGAGCGATCCCATGTACGAGGAGCTGAAGCAGGAATCCGTCATCGGCCCTCACCACAGATCTCCCGGGGAGTGGCTCGAAGGGGCCAAGAGCGTAATCTCGTACTTTCTTCCATTTTCGGTGGAGGTTGTCGAGAGCAACGGGGGCGAGGGGTTCCCCTCCGACGAGTGGTATATGGCCCGCTACTGGGGGGAGGAGTTCAACAACGCCCTGAGGGCCCACATCGTTAAATCCATTGGGGAGGCGGGCCACAGGGGAGTGGCCCCCGTTATCGAGGAGGGATTCGAGACGTATCGCGTAACGAGCAACTGGTCGGAGCGGCACACGGCGTTTATCGCCGGCCTGGGTACCTTCTCTATCTCCTACGCCCTGATATCGGAGAAGGGGTGCGCCGGCCGTTACGGGAGCATTATAACGGATATCGACCTTCCGGTTTCACCGAGGACAGCCAAAGGGTTGATGGATAACTGCCTGAGCAACGGAAGCGATGGCTGCGACGTATGCATCAAGCGGTGTCCGGCGGGCGCCATCACGAGGGAGGGAAAAGACCACGGGAAATGCAGGTCGTTTATCGTTGAGAAGATAGACAGCGTGTACGGCGAAAGACACGGGTACTTTGCCGGGGGGTGCGGGAAGTGCCAGACAAACACCCCCTGCGCCAGGAAGAATCCCCGAAGGGGCGGGTAGGGCGGGCAGCAATATCTGAAGGACGGGATCTTACGTCATCTAAATGGAGATATTGACGGACATTCCAATATATATTTTAGTTGGTTGGTATTCGATGGAAGCGATGATTGTCCTTTGTGCTTCCGTTTTTTTCATGGGTACTGGAATATTAAGACCGTAGAATTAGAATTTCCGCGTTCTCCAATGAAACAAGGATCGAGTTGTTGTTTTTAAAAAGCATGGCCAAAAAAAATCTGAGGGTCGTGGACGAGGCCCCCGACTTTACCCTCTTGAAATACAATGACGGTTCTGTAAGGCTTAAGGACATCCTTAATGGGGGCGAAAAGGTTCTCCTCGTCTTTCTTCGCCACCTCGGGTGAATTCCCTGACGGGAGCACGTCGCGCAGTTGCGCGAAAAAGTTGACAAATTGAAGGAGCTTAAGACGAGGGTTCTTCTCATCTCCTTCGAGGAGAGAGAGTTCTGGATCAACGCCTGGCTCGAAGAGACAAAGGCAAAGTTCTCCCTTCTCATCGACCCGGATAGAAGGGTATATGGGAAATACGGCATGATAAGCTCCCGGCGGCGGGCCTGGGGGCCTAAAACAATCATATACTATATTATGGCGCTCGTAAGAAAGAAGCGAATCTTAAAGACGGGCGGCGATACAGGGCAGATGGGGGGTGATTTTATCATCGACGGTGGAGGCCGAATCGCAATGGCGAGAAGGAGCAGGGGGCCGACCGATCGGCCTTCAATAGACGAGATTATAGCAGTTCTTGAGAGACTGTCTATATGAAGCTAGTCTTTATTATATTTAGACGGGCAACGTGTAATTCAGAAGCTGAGTGCTTCGTCCCCGCTCCCCCCCGGCCCATAAATGGAAGCTCCCCCGGCTCCCCGGCTCAATAGCGGGCCTTGTTGATAATCGAGCCCCGGTATATCAACCTCGCCCTCTTCGGGGCCTCCCGGTTTTCGGAGTCTCCCACCGCCTTTATCGCTACGACAAACGGGGCGCCCGAGCCGGATCTTATAGAGGCTACCTTGAAATCGGCATTGGTCCCCTTTTCGATGAACAGCGTGAATCGGGCGTCGTAGTGGTCGACCGATGTCCCGTTTACAATGACCCCCGACACCAAGAACTTACCGTTAGAGACCTCGGTCCTCGTGTTGGTTACAAAGAGGCCGAACCCGATGTACTGTACGTCTCTGGATGTGGGATCTATCCACCCGGGCTCGGAGAGTATCTGCTTCAGGGTGAGGGCCTCCATTACGTTTTCGGCGTTTTTAAGGGCCTCCACCGTCTTTTTACGCAGCGAGGTGACCTCCATCACGAGGAAGATCGTTATGATGAAGTTGAAAAGAACGATTGTCGAGACGATAACGATAAAAAGCCTCTTCGGGTCGGATTTGAATCCCCGGAGCAGATTGTTGAAACGGTTTATGAGCCGTGTCGGCCTCTCTTTTGTCTTCTTCACGATACCGATCCTCGTCTGTTCCTTAAGCATATGAAAGATTCCGCCCCCATTATACCGAACGGGCGTTATATTTCAAGGAGAGACTGATATTTCGGGTCAAAAAATCGTTTGCCTTCCTTTGTATATGAAATCAATGGGAGCTTTTTCGTAAAGGTCGAAGCGGCAAAATATTGCTGCGGAAATAAAAAAACTTGTATTAATGACCCGGCTGGTGGTACAATTGAACAATTTTTATCTAATGGAAACGCCCATATCACTTTCAGCCCTTCAAAAGGGAGAAGCCGATCAGGGTATGGCGGAAGAAGTAATGCCATCGGTTAAATCTGTTGCGGACCGATATTTCAAAGACCTCGCGGAGTCCCGCCCAATTATCTCCGCGAGCGACGAGTTCTATTTTTTCCCGCACCTTCCGATGGAGATGACCGATGCCGGGAGATTGGTCGAGACCCTTGATCCGGATGAAATCGGGGATCTCGTCTCAAGGCTGAAGGGATATCTTAGGCTGCTTGATCAAATTAGCCCGGAAGGTCTTTACGCGGAGGAGGAGATTGACCTGGCCCTCCTTAGGGGGAGCATATCGGGCGCGGTAAGGGAGCTTTCCGACTCCCCGGAGGATTACCCTGTCTGGCTGAGGGACCCCTCATTCCCCCTGACGATCCTGATGGAGTCACTGTCGAGGATCGAGGGCCGGGCCGAAAATTACAAAGATGAAGACGGCCTCGAGACGGCCCTAAGGCTCGTGACGGAAGGCCGTGCCCTGATTAAGAGTGCGGCGGGAAACCTGGGTGGTATGAAGCGGAGACCCGAGAGGTCCACCTTGTCTGTGGTCGCGGTCGACGCGGCAAGAAAGATGGTGGGTGACTGCATCGATTTCATCCGGGGGCCGTATCTAAACAGGATCGAGGTGTTTGGCGGAGCCCGAGGGGCTGATATCGAGATCGGCCGTGAGGCGGCCGGCCTGATAGACGCCCTTCGTGAGTACAGGGGGTCTCTGGACGGGATTGGACTTGGGGAACAGTTCTCCCCAGGAGCGGACTATCTGTCTCGGGTCTTGAGGGAGAGCTACGGGGAGGGGAGGAGTGTGGACGAGATCGAGGAGATAGGGAGGGAGGAGTTCAGGAGGGAAATCGAGCGCCTCAATGAGATAGGGAGAATGGCTTCGGGGGGATCGAAGGGTGGGTGGCGTGACGCCTACGAGTCTTTTTTCCCGCCGAACTTCTCCCCCGATGACCTCATCGGCACCTACACGTCGGCGGTCGAGAGGATAAGGGGACATCTCGACGGGTCGGGGGAGGTCGATCCCGGCTGGGCGGGGGAGCTTGCCATCGACGAGGTTCCCACCTACCTCCGGTCTGTGAGGAGCGCCGCGGCCTATTCCGCCCCGCCGCCTGTGGGTGGGGATGGAATAGTGAAACCGGAGAAACCGGGCGTCTTCTACATCATCCCGTCTTTCCCGGGGGGCGGTGAGGGGGACGCAGGCGAACTTAAAAAATCCCACAGGGAGTTCATCTTCATGACGGCCCACGAGACCTACCCGGGCCACCACCTCCTGGACGGGGTCAGGACGTCGCTGAAAAACCGAATCAGGTCGAGGATAGAATCCCCCCTCTTCTACGAGGGGTGGGCCTGCTACTCCGAGACCCTGCTGTTGGACTCCGGCTACCTTCGGGACACCGAGCACGAGGCTGGGCTCGCCCTACAGCTTTTGAGGAGGGAGGCCTGGCGCTGGGCGAGGCTCCTTATAGATATCGGTTTTAACAAATTTGAGATGACGATCGATGGAGCCGCCGCCCTCCTCGAGGGTGTGGGGAGGCCCAAGAGAAGGGCAGAGATGGAGGCCTTGCGGATCGCTATGACGCCCGGCTATCAGCTTACATACGCCCTCGGCAAATACGAGTTTTTGAGGCTGAGAGAAAAATATATGGAGAGTCTGGGGGCGAAGAGATTTCACCGGACCGTTCTCTTCGGCGGCGAGATACCCTTTCTATACGTCGAGGGAAGGCTGAAGGCGGAGATGGACAGGGTCCCTGATCAAGGATAGCGAGGACTATGAAAGATTTTCTTGGATATCACTCCGAGTGGAACCTGGGGAGCCCCGGCGGCTGGGAGTACCAGAGGATGTGCCAGGAGCTGGGTAAGCTCTCGTGGAAGAGGATGAACGAGGCGGTCAAGATCGACGTCTCGGTGGACTTCGATCACGCCATGTTCAAGCCGGTCTTCGGCTTTTCCGAGATGCTGCTGAATGCCCACTGGAGGAACTTCGGCACGGCCGACGCCTTTGTCGTCCTCGTGGCTGAGGAGGAGACGATCGGAAACGTCCTCGAAAACGATAATCTCGTCAGGTATCTCAACACCCTTCCGGGTGTGACGTCGGAGATGGCCGCCCCCCACGAGCTCGAGGAGGCGGGGGAAAAGGTTACGCTCAACGGCCGGGAGGCGACCGTGATATTCATGGACTTCAACAACGACGTCCTGTTGGGGATAGAGAAGAAACACGATCTCACGGCGTTGAGGGCCGCGATCTCTCGGGGAATCCTCGTAAATCCGAGGGGGATGGAGCCGGTGGGGGCCAAGGGGGTCTTCGAGGATATGACCACCGTGCTCTCTAAAATGCTGACGGAGACCACCGTGTCGCGAACCCCCTGGACGAGGAGGTTTTACGACCGGGCCGCCTCGGGGCCGAAGGGGGAGGAGATAGGCGACCTCATCGGGTGGACGGCGGAAAATCCTGACCGGGTGATATTGAAGCCGGAGCACGGCTTTTCCGGAAAGGGGATATTCGTGGGGCCGCTGATTATAAAGAGAGGGGGGGGGGATAAGCTGTGGGAGGAGAGCGTAAATACGGCGCTAAAAAAGGGAGGGTACATAGTCCAGGATTTCATCGATCCCGATCTCTGGTCGGAGGAGCTCCCCGACCTCGACGTCGAGAAAGGGGAGCTTTCCCTGAAGATATACCAGACCGACTTCCGCTGCTTTATCACGGACGGGGGGCTGGTGGGCTTCTGTGCCCGGTTCGGCGGTATCCCCACGAATGTCGGCTCCGGCGGGGGTGTGCAGGCGATGGCCCTCCTGAAGGATGGTACGGACGTGGTGGGTGCCGCCCGTGAGATAAACAACAAGGTCGTCTCGATTGGATACGACAGGGTAAAGGAGATAGCGGAGGAGGTGGGAGAGGCGGCGGTCTCGATGGGGCTTACCTATCTGTTGGGGCCGATCAAGACGGCCCTCAGGCCGAGGATATTGAGCGAACCGCAGATAAAGGCGCTCTCCCTCTATGCGAAAAACCTGTGGGACGACTCCGTTCTCATGGAGCGGGAGTGGAGGGAGGGGGTGCTGAAGGACCTCATACACCTTGACGACGGGGCCAGGGAGCTCTCGCTTGCGGGATACTGGGGGGGGAGCCCCGCCCTTATCGCCTCCGACGGGCTCTTTTCGTTCGGCGCTCACATTGAGTGACAAGGGGTAAAGCGAATAGGTTTTACAGATATTCAGGAGTAAAGGTTGACGGGGAGAGAGACGAAAAAAGAGTGGTGGAAGACGATATTCGACGAGCTTTACCTCGTGACCGACGCGAGGAGCGTGATGTCGGACGAGCTGACGGCCAGGGAGACCGATTTCATCCTGGAGTTTACGGGGGCCGAGGAGGGCTGGGACATCCTCGATCTCTGCGGCGGTCAGGGTAGACACGCCCGGGAGCTCAACCGGAGGGGATTCAATAACACAATCGTTTTCGACTACTCCGATTACCTTTTGAGCTACGGTAAGGGTGACTGCTGCGATGCGGTTTCCTTCTTGAGGGGGGACGCAAGACATATAGGGATCAGGGACGGCTCCTTCGATCTGGTTATTGTTATGGGAAACTCCTTCGGGTACTTCCCGGAGGACGATGAGAACCTGAAGATACTGGTGGAGGCGTCAAGGGTCTTGAGGAGGGGGGGGACTATCCTGCTCGATATTGTCGACAGGGATTATATCGTGGCGAACTTCCGTACCCGCTCCGTTCACGTGGCGGATTTTTCGCATAGCCCCGGCAAAAAGAGCGCCGTGACCGTAACCAGAAGCAGGAAAATTGATGAGGGAATTGTCTTTTCCCGGGAGCTGGTAACGGCGAAGGACGGGGGTGTGTTAAGGGACAGCAGGTATCAGGAAAAGCTTTACGGCAAGGAGGAGATATCGGATCTCCTTGGGGCTGTCGGTTTTGGGGAACTGTCGGTTGAAATGGGCAAGGCTTTCCATGAGAGGGAAGGGGATTTCGGCTTCATGGAGAGCAGGATGATAGTGACAGGCAAAAAGGTTTAAGAGCCCACTCGGATCGGGCGACCTTTAATCGGTAGAGAGCGAGACATGTAGGGATCGACTCAGCGGATTTGGAGCTATGTCAAAAAGACCTAAATGGTGGCTGGATTTCATTGCCTTTATATGGCCCCTCACGTGGCTCTCCGGCCGCGTTTACAGGTGGCCCGTACTGGGCACCCTCCTGAAGTATGTCTCGCTTCCCCTCTTCTCGAAAAAGAGGCAGAACCTGACATATATTCCGATCAACGAGGGGATCTCCGGAGCGGAGAGCACGTATCTCCCCCGGGAGATCGTCGCGGAGCTGATCAGAAGGTCGAAGAGTAGGGCGATAATTCATCACTGTACCTGCAGGCTCGACCGCACCTGTAAGGAGCACCCCATCGATCTGGGCTGCCTCCTGTTGGGGGAGGGGACCCTGGAGATCGACCCGAACATCGCAAAGAAGGTCTCGGTTGAAGGGGCGCTCTCACATCTTGACAAGGCGTTAAAGGATCGACTCATACCCCTCGTGGGACGGGCACCCATCGATCACCTGCTGTACGGCATCAGCTTTAGGGGGAAGTTCCTGACCGTCTGCTTCTGCTGCAGCTGCTGCTGCACTATCCTGAGGTCGGGGAAATATCTCCCCAGGGAGATACACGAGTCCCTCGTTCCCCTCGAGGGGATGAAGATAATCACGGACCGGGAGAGCTGTATCCTCTGCGGCCTATGTGTCAAGGAGTGTTTCATGGGGGCGCTCTCGATTGTAGAGGGTGAGCTGATTCGCGATCCCGACCGCTGCAAGGCCTGCGGGATTTGCGTTACGGTCTGTCCCGAGGGCGCTGTCCGGGCCGAGGTCGAGGATGTTGAATCTGCGGTAAGGGGAATAGTGGAGAGGGTGAGGGGATTTGTCGATTCCGACTAATCGTTTATGCAAGGGGCGTCACGGGGTTTAAAGAGATTTTTTAAAGAAATAAAACTTTTGACATGTTTTACAAACTGTCATACTATTTCAAGTTGATCAGACTATAGGGTATCAGATGGAGAGATAAAGGTGTCAAGAAGACCGAGGTGGTGGCTAACAATCTTGGCCGCGATATGGCCAATTACTTGGATATCGGCTCGCATGACGACGTGGCCCGTGATAGGTAGGGTTGTTGCTTTTTTCTTTACCCCTCTTTTTACAAAGAAAAATCTTAATATAACTTACCTTCCCATAAACGAGGATATTTCTGGAGTTGGCAGCACCTTCATCCCAAGGGAAGTTTTGGTGGAGGTTATCCGCCGCTCTTCCCACAGGGTTATTATAGATAAGTGCACGTGTCGTGATGACAGAAAGTGTAAGAAACACCCCATCGACTACGGATGTACGCTTCTGGGGGGGGGAACAAAGGAGATAGATCCGAGGATTGCGAGGCACGTGAGCGTTGACGAGTCAATAGCCCACCTCGATAGAACTTTAGAGAACGGTCTTATCCCGATGATCGGGAGGGTCAAGATAGATAATTATATATGGGGAGTCAAGGACAGGGGCAAGCTCCTTACGGTCTGTCACTGCTGCCGCTGTTGCTGTACTATCTTAAACTCGGGGAAATACCTTCCGGAGGAGGCCGGACGATCTATTGTTCCTCTTCAGGGAATAGAATTTGTCACCGATCAGGAAAAATGCACCCTCTGCGGTCAATGTGTAGAGGAGTGCTTCATGGCGGCTATATCCATTGAAGATGGAAAGATCGTCAGGGATTATGATATCTGCAAGGCCTGCGGCAGGTGCATGACGGTTTGTCCCTCTGGATCGATAAGTGCGAAGGTGGAAGACGTGAACGGAGCGGTCGATGAGCTTATGGGCCGCGTTAAGGGACTCGTCGACTTTGAATAGGATGATTGATTTCTGAATCTGGGTTCTATCCTCATACCTTTGAGGAGACATAGAACCAAGAAGAAGGATGAATATGCTCAATATCTTTCGTTACGGGCCTAATAAGAGATTCGTGAGGTTTGCCGTAAAACTATCCTGGCCGCTGATAATTGCCGCGAAGAGGCTCAGTTCCTATCCGATATTTAAGTGGATTATCAATCCCTTCTTCGCTTATCCATATAACGAAGTCACTTCGATCCCCATAAATGTCGAGGCCAAGCTTCCGGAAACCGTGATTTTGCCAACCCGGATTGTCGAGGCTGTCTTGCGCGAATCCTCCGATATTTTTATACTCGATGAGTGTATTTGTCGGACAAAATGCTCGTGTGAAAATCATCCTGCGGATATAGGGTGTATAGCGCTGGGACCTGCCGCAAGGAGGATACACCCCAGCCACGGTAGATTTGTAAAGATAGATGAGGGTATTAAACATGTCAAAAGGGCCGCCGAAGCCGGGCTAATTGCGAACATAGCCCACGTTTGGATAGACCCTGTTGCTTTTCACGCACTACCCTTTAACCGCCTTATGTTTATATGTTTTTGTGATGACTGCTGCTGCCTTTACAGGACCCATATGACCAAGAGGGGTCCAAACCTCGACAGGGCGTATAAAAAGCTTCCGGGGATCACGGTAGTCTCCGATCCGGATCTTTGTACTGCGTGTGGTGAGTGTGTGGAGTCCTGTTTTGTAAATCAGATAAAAATTATAGATGAGGTGGCGGTACCGGGCGATGGATGTAAGGGGTGCGGCCGCTGTGTCGAAATATGTCCGGAAGGTGCGCTGACGTTAAAGATGGATAAAGCAGATATTCTGGTGGAGAGGATACTCGAGAGAATCAACGCCGTTGCGGACATTTCTGATTATAAAAATGCGAGAGTTTGAAGTTCCCTAGAGGGTGGTTGAATATTTTGAACTTACAATTTAGATAATGATAGATCCGGGTCTTACCCAATTCAATAATATTGCTTTGTTATTGAAAATTTTGTTATATATAAAATAGTAGATATTGTTTATAGCGGGAATAGAATCATGGCCAAAGAGATAATTACCATCCTTTTCATCGAAGACGATCTCGGATACTTCAAGATAATTGAAGAGATGATTGATCAAGCGGGAGGGGGCGACTTCACCCTGAAGCACGCGGATACCCTTACGAAGGGACTTGATGTCCTGTCCAAGGAGGCCTTTGACGTAATTCTGCTGGACATGACGCTTCCCGACAGCGAGGGACTGAATACGCTGCTGGAGGTAAAGGAGTCGGTGCCGGATATTCCTATCGTAGTCCTCACGTCTTTGGAGGACGAGAAAGTGGCCTTGAGCGCCGTTAGGGAAAGCGCTCAGGACTACCTTTACAAGGGTGAGGTAAAACCGACCCTCTTGATCAGGGCGCTCAGGTACGCCGTCGAGAGGAAACGGATGCTGGAGGATCTTAAACACGCCTACGACAGCCTGGATATTCT
>Ga0180431_10002231_pt1 | contig 26229 bp, 32 predicted proteins | sample SS_ome_11_FD_132459 | JGI IMG/M metagenome (GOLD analysis project Ga0180431, IMG submission 132459) | Hypersaline lake sediment archaeal communities from the Salton Sea, California, USA - SS_1_MS_1 metaG | ecosystem: Environmental > Aquatic > Non-marine Saline and Alkaline > Hypersaline >... | reverse complement strand
CTCTTTCATCTTCATCAAAAAAGCGATAGCAGCGTCGTATGCCTCTCCTAAGGGGGTATCAATGCCCACCTCAAAGCTACATACTCTTCCTTCTTTCTCATAATTAAAAACAAGTTTGTTCTTGTCTTCCATTGTTTTCTCCTTTTTTTGTTAAGATGATACCCAGACCTGCTTAAAAACAGGGCTGGGCATCAAACAGTTAGTAATTACGCCTGAAAGCCACACTTCATCGACTGCCAGTGGATAGCACCAGGGGCAGCAGCTCCATGCATAAGTCTAAAAATGGGAGCTATAGTGTCTCCGTTATCAAACGTAAACGCTGCTGTTACCGAAGGAGCTGCTCCATCGACAGTGTATGTTACGACACCAGCAGCAGAGACATAAACTCCAAGAGTATGTGTCTCACCGTCTCCCCACGCGTCTGTGGTGTTGGTATTTGTCGTTCCACCACTGTTAAGCTCTGTGGAAATAACAACATTGCCTGGAGATGTAACGTTATCAAGGCCGATAAGAGCATAGTCGGTATAACTGGTAAGCGTGGCGTTGTTAGCCTCCGTCTTACGAAAACCAATCATGATACTCTCAGCACCAGTGACGTCAGCGACGGTGAACCTCCACTCAAGGAAGAACGCTGCGCTTGTGCCGATGGTATAAGTGTGTCTGCTGGTTGCTAAAGCAGCGCCGAAGTTGTATTCGAAGCCTTCGGTGGCTGTAAGATCTCCAGAGACGAGAAGACCAGTGGCGTCCATCACAGGGGAGATGATCGTCTGTCCTGCGCCAAGGATGTATTGTTCCATGGTCATCTCCGGGAACCCTAGCAGGTTCACGGTTCCTGTTGCTCCCGTTGGAAGCGCAGGGGCGTTTCCACTGAGCAGACATATCGGATTACAGTGGAATGTGACATCATCACCGCTTCTCGACAAAAACTCGGCGTCGATCTCTTTGACGGTGCCGTTGACAGTGATCTCTCCAGTTCCCGCCGACAATGTTAGAGAACTGGCACCAGTGGTGTCTCCGATGGCGATATCGCTAGCCACAGCATCGTTACCGATGTTGATGGCTCCCGCAGCAGCGACGTTAAGCTCAAGAAGAGCGGCAGAGTCAATGGTGACAGTGCCAGCAGCCGCGTTACCGATAGACACTGCTCCTGTAGAGGTTCCAGTGTTAATGGAGGTAGCGACGTTGATAGAGTCGTTAATCAGTGTGATAGCGTCGACATTAAAAGTAGTAAGGCCATCGGCATTACCAATGTTAGCAACCTTGGTTCCTGTGCCTGTGAACATGTTCAAGGTCATCGTGCCGGCCGCTCTGTTCCCTGTGGCAATAGCAGTGGCGTGTGTACCTGAAGTACAGGCTCCAGTCGCGATATTGGTGTTTACTTCGCCGACTTCAACATCGCCTGTGTTGATAATGACTGTCTTCACAGAGTCTGCGTTGGTTGTAGCTCCGCCAGCACCGATAGAGATAGTGTCGGTAACAGACGCTGTTACAACAGTTCCACTGCCAATGGTAATATTTCTTGTCGCTGTAGGAGCAATGTTGCCAAGGGTGATACCCGTTGTGTCAGCCTCATCGCCGATAAGGATACCTCCAGTGCCAGCATGAATCTGAACACCACCGTTACCCGCCGAAGCTTCGATAAGGATAGCATCGTTTTCAGTTTGAGTAGACGTGACGTTTACCGCTCCTCCAACACCTTGCAGTGAAAGGTCAACGCCAGCACCTGTTACTGTGATGTTAGACGCAGTAGCAGCATCTAACGAGAAACCCGCCGCAGTATCAATAGTGATAGCTCCTGCCGACGCCGAACCAATAGCAACGGTATGAGCCGCAGCGCTCGTTCCAATGCTGATAGCTCTAGCGACGTTGCCTAAGCCAATATTAACAGCAGCAGCATCGTTGTCAGTAGCAAGGTTAAGGGCAGTACCAGCCGTCTCGATGGTAGCACTGGCTGAAGCCGTGAGCAGCCCAGCGAAAGTGAAAGCCACAACAGTCAAACCACCGTCGGAGTCTAGCGAGGCAACGTTGGCATCATCAGAATCATTGAAATAGATAAAGTTCGCACCACCATTATCACCCATCGTGAAGATGATGTCCTGACCAGCGGTAGCCTGAATTTCCATGTCTGTAGCCGCAGCCGTGATATACAAAGGAGACAACACCGATGTTGTAGCCTCCAAGGTCGTCACGTCAGCAGCCGCAGGCGTCGCACTACCAAGGATGCCGTCGATACCTACACAGTTAATGTAACCGTCAGAGTTAATCTGGGCCATCTCTACAGATGCGCTGTCTTGAATGGATATGAAGTTCGCTCCAGCAGCGTCGCCAAGAGTGATGATAAGGTCCTGACCTGCTGGCGTGTTGATATCTAAGTCAAAAGCTGCTTCACCATTCAAAATAGGTGTCGTCATCGAGGTCTGCGCTGTAACAGTGCCAGCTTCGAAGTCTCCTGTAGATGCTAAATAAGCTATCTCAGCACCAGCGAAGTTAGTAAAAGAAAGCTCATTAGCTCCCGCATTATCTCCAAGACCAATAGCAATATCTCCACCTGTTGGGGCTGTGATGGCCATGTCAGCAGCAGATGTGTAGATTGGTGAGGTCACCGATGTCGCTAGCGTAATGGCATCGTCGACAGCAAACGTAATAGTGCTGCCAGCTCCTGTCGAGGTGATGTTTGTTCCGCCAGCAAGGACAATATCTCCAAGTGTCGGGGTGATAGCTCCTCCAGCGTCGCCAGTAAGGGTGTCGACGTCTGACGAACCAGGTGTAAATGTCGTCCATGTTGCAGAACCAGCAGCAACTTGGTTGAGAATGTATGTTCCAGTTCCTGGGTAAATCCAAAGCGAACCTAGTGGATACCCAGTATCATTAGCTGTTGGAGCGCGCTGAGCGATGATAGGCTCAGGCATAATCTCAGAGATAGGTTTACCTCCAAGAGAATATGTTTGTCGTTTCTTAGTCATAAAGTCCTCCTCCTCGAGGTTTATTTATATATTTAGTATGTCATAGTAATTCATTAACTTTGACACAAATCGCCACATGACGTATATTTATACGTATAACGAAAGAGGTAAAAAGTTGGAAAAGAGACGGATAATTAAAGAAAAAAAGATGCCAGTAAAGAAAAAGAAATTTGTCATGGACATCACCGAAGAAGAACATCAATTCCTAAAGATGGAAGCAGTCAAACGAAACATCTCCATGAAGGCTTTGGGAATGAAAGGATTAATGTATTTCTTAAAAAAGTTTTCGAAGTAAGATAGCGATGGCTAAATTTAAAATAGACATCAATGATATTGTCGGCCATGAAGTCGGAAAATTAAAAGTTTTAAGGTGGAGTCACTATGAAAAACGCTCTCACCGTTACGAATGCCTTTGTCAATGTGGAAGAATAACCACTGTGCGAAGAAGCGACCTTCTCTCAGGAAAGAGCAGGTCATGCCAGTGCTTTCATGCTGAAAACGATGAAGAATTGCGCAATATTATTATGCGCATTCCTCCACAAAAAAATGGATGTCGTATCTGGCCTGGTTCGAAATATGATAATGGTTATGGTGTTGTGCATTTCCGCGGAAAAAGCCTGAAGGCTCACTCCCAATCAGCACGCGTCTTCCTAGGACCTCGACCAAAAGGTCTCGTCACCATGCACAAATGTTTTTGTAAGTCCTGCTGTGAACCCACCCATCTCGAATATGGAACTCACTCTCAGAATCACAAAGACGCTTACAAGAATGAAGGTAAAGCTAGAAGGGGCGAAGCTCTCAGCTTAGAGAAAGCACGACAGATTCGCGCTATATACCCACGCATAACACAAAAGGAGATTTCAAAAAGATTCGGTTGCAGTCCCGGCCTAGTGTCACAGGTGATTAACAATAAAACATGGAAAGAAACAGACATATCCCCTGAAGAAGACGACTGGTCGTCAGACGGTCACGAACAGATGGATTTTAACTTTTAGGAGCAAAATAAATGATTTGCGCAGCAATATTACTATTAATAGCATTCACATTCAGACACACCAATGGAATGAACTATTAATTATTCATCTGATTTTTCTTGATGCTCTTCAAGAAATTTCATAGCTTCTTCAGAAAATGGGTTTTCCTTAAATTCTTTCTCTGCCACGCGCTCAAATCCAGCCATATTTCTAGCAAAAGAAGCCTTATTATCATTAGCAGCGGCAACAAGAATATTTGCATAATATTTTCTAAGAGCCGAATTAGATGAGATGCGCTTCATCATCTCTTTAGCAAAATATGCTGCTCCTATAGATGACAACATTCCTATTTTAATAAAAGCAGATCCAGGAACTAAAGCAGACTCTGCGCCAATAGCTGCACCAAGATACGTGGCATTTTTAAGAGACGCATTTCTCTTAAAGAAGTTTTTTATGTTTTCACTCTGTGCTATCCCAGCATATGCCATCTTTGCTTCGTCATTTAATTTTTTCCATTCAGGATTTTGTTCTCCATATTTATTGAGATTGGAACTATGAATCTCATCAAGCTGTCCCAAATAATGCTTTTCTGTGCTTTTTACACCGTTTCTAGCTCTTCCAATAGTTTTATCAAAGTCAATGGCGTCAGCAACAGTCATCGTTCCATCTTTAGCCTTGTTCTCTAACTCAGATATCAACGTCAAAGTTTTTTGTTTTAATGGATCCGATTCTGAGCCACGTTTGACCACAGACTTCAATTTTTGAAGTTTTGTCAAATCATAAGCTATTTTTTCACCTTCAGGAATAACAGCACGCATTTCATCATATAGATTATTAATATGACTCTTGACTCCACGCCCCTTTCCAAACAATGACGCTAGCAAAGTTGAACCCATTTTTATGTAACTCTGAACTTTTTCGCTAGCACCTAAAGATTTAGCTATTTCCTTCCCAGTTACTCCAACAAGAGCAACTAATGACGCTCTTGCTAAGTTTGCTTTACCAAAAAAAGGATTAGCTAGTGCCACAAAATCTGAGAAATACTCGTCTTCTAGTTCTTCATCTTCATTCTCTGGAATTGTTTCTGGTCTATCCTCATAAGAACGAGCTTTATATTCCTCTGATGTTGGGAAAACATTAAAGGCTTCTTTCATTCCCTGATAAGCCCCATACAACTTCTTAGTAATAGGTCCTAGTTGTTCAGTGTCAACAGTTCCTGTTTCTGGCATAAAGCTCTTAACTGCTTGGATAATATCTCCAGGAGTCCCTCTTAAAACCTCACCTCCACGAGCTTCCAATCGGATAGCTTTTTTTTTCAACTCCTCGTAATGAGGGAATTTTGTTGTGGGTGTCTGTTCAGCCTGTATCGCTGCTTCTTCCTCTGTTGGTGGTGCAAAGAGACTTTCTTCGAATTTCGCATTACCATTCATTCTTCCACCTTTCTACGTCTTGTTTGCTAGGAATTTTATATCCAAGATGAACGGCCAATTTATATCCGTCATTATTTCCGTATACCTCTACAAATTTATCTTTCATCTGAGTTGTAAGAACAGTCCCTTTCACAACTGGTTCAGATATATACTCCTTCAGCTTTCCTCCTTTTAAAGACAATAAACCGTTTTCTTGCTCTTGGGCCTCTCTCCAAAAATACGACAACTTATCACTAGTGTCTATTGCATATGGCTTTATCTTTTCATTTACAATTTCCTGAATATTAGCAGGTACGAACGGATATTCATTGGCGGTTTGAAACGTTAATTCGTTGCGTTTTTTCTCCATATCTAATTCGGCTCTTTTTCCGTAATATAGAACAGCATTAGATAAAGGGCTTTTTTCAATCGATGGGTTAGCTGTTACAGATATTCTTTCTAAATATTGGTTTTTTTGACCAGTGACATTTCCAAGGTCTCCTATAACAAAAGTTTTAACACCACTACGTAAAAGGTTTCCTTCGGGAGATATCCACGTTTCACCAATACCCAGAGGAAGCATGGTCAACCATCTATCCCTCATAGCCTTGCCAGAATCTCGATTTTTTATACCATACTCTATTTCACCGAGACCAGCTTCGCGCTTAGGCATACTGATATCGGACTCTCTTATTTTCTTCATATAGTCTTTAGACTGTTCCGTAGCGTATTTTCGCTCCCTATCAAAACGGTCATAAGCGTTTTCCCTGGACTTTTGTTCAAACTCTGCAAGCTTAGAAAGACGTGGATCACTGCTAGTAGAATAAACAGCTAAATCTGTATTAGAAAGCTCGGGAAATGCGGTTCCTTGCAACGCTGGATCTTGTGACGGCATAATCTGCCTAGGAGGAGAAAACGGAGTTATAGGGGGAGGGGCAGAGACTTCTTGTTGTGTTGGTGGTTTTTGTTCGGGTAATGTCTGTTCTTCTTTATTTTCATCAGGTTGAAAAATAAAATCCTGATTAGAAACAGACTGCACAGGTGCTGAAATTGTTGGCTGATAATTACTTTCTATAGGTTGCTGTGACGATTGCCGTTGACGCGCCATCTCAATATTTTTCATGGCTATATCAAATTCCGACGGCGTTGCTTGCTTCGCAATAGCAACTGCATCTGTTGCCTTTCCACCATTTTTTACAAAGTCTAAAACAAATTGCGTTGTCCCTGCAGGAGTCGAAAAGTCAGCTTCATCCAAAGTCTTTTTTAGAATACCTTGCTTTCTATATTCTTCACGCAGCTTATCACGCTGGTCGAAATAGCTGTCAAGGGACTTCTGTAATATAGACATCCCCGGAAGAATTCCCTCATCTTTGAATGTTATTGCTCCTAGTGGCATGTTATTTCCTCCATCTCCAAGGACTTGCTGCTCCGACCAATCCAGCGACCTGACTAAACGGAGATTGGTTTTGTTGTACAATAGGCTGCTGTGTTTGAACACCAAATAATGAAGCAAGTAACTTCATAGCATCCATTTGCTGACCCTGTTGTTGCTGATAAAATTGCCCCATCTGCGTGCCTAGCCCCGTCGCCAAGTCCTGCGCTGATGCTGCTAGTGCCTGGTTAAGGCTAGAAGATGAACCGGCATTCTGCGATACCGCACTTTCACGTATTGCTGGCAAGAGGTCTTGCTCATATCTCATCATTGCAGGGTCAACGAATGATTTTTGAAATAGTCCCTGAAACTGCTTCTCATCATATGGCTGAAGATTTTGTTCTAAAACTGTGTTAGCTTGTGGACCCAGATTCCCCAGCATCGCCAGCAACTGTTCTTTCATCTGCGGGTCCATCAGCTGTGCTGACCCTGTCTGTTTTGCGCTTCCTTGTAACGGATTTTTTCCCATACCCAGGATCCTCCTCCAGGTCATATTCCATGATTGATTCTTTAGCTTTTTTGAATCCGTAGTACTCACTATGCTTCGGACCACGTGTTACCCACACGACTTTTTTTAGTTTACACTCTTTTCCTATTTCTCGAACCTTGTCAGCAACAAGCATTGCAGCTTTTCCTTTGTGCCAATACTCTTTGTCTATAGAGAACATCTCCACGACAAGAGTTTTTGAAAGAGGCTCGACATCACACCATAACATCCCAACAACTTTATTCCCCTCATCGGCAAGGACATATAACATCGACAATGGATTAAGTTGTGGCCCGTTAGGGGTGTCTCGCATACATACGACTTCTTGATACTTGTACCAATCATCAACCTCATAATCGCGCCCTTTTATCTGTTCCACGAGATATTTAGGAATATGCACAGGGGTAAACACTCTTATGAACCGAAGATTGCTGAAGTCTGGCTCTTCGTCTTTTTTCTCCATTAGTCTATTTCCACCTCCACTCCAGGGTATCTGATATGTATGCGTAGTGTCGTGGCGAAGTTCGACACAGCAACGGGAGCAAAAGCTCCACCGCTCTGAACATCGACAATAGACAGATTGCGTGTTCCAGGTTCCATCACGCCACAGAGATATCCACTGAAGATGAGATTTTCTGACATAACCGTTCCGATGAATGGGTAGTTGTCATATGTGACACATTGGTATGGCATCTCTATGATAAGGTCCCCAGTGCCCGTATGGGCCGTCCAGCCGATGTCTATGTAGGCATCGACGAATATCCCTTGCCACATGACATACGACGTCTGGTGGTCAGCTACATACGTCCCTACACCTTCCGTTGTAGAGCCTATGACTGTTGGAATATATTGCCACCCGCCGACACCCAGGTCATCGGAAACAGAACCAGATATTGTCTGATAGATACCATTATATTGTGTATTTAAGGCCGATACGAGCTCTCTGACATATTCAGCAAGGTCTTTACCACCAGAGGATATCTGCTCGCTGTAATATGGGAGATTTGACCTATCAGGTATCGTCATGACGGCCTCGAACTTACTGGTCTAAACCACAGCATCAAAGCATGTATGCGTAAGGGATTATTCTTTCCTCCACACGAGATAACGATTTTGTGCTGGAAACCGACGGCTCCACAGTAAAAACGCTTCCACACTTTGTCAGCATAGAATTCATTCTCTGTGACGACACCTCCTCCGGTGTATTCACCATATGTAGTGGTGTCAATCCCTATCGAAAACTTATTCTCAGGGTCTACAGCGTCTAACGTCACAGTAAATGGGATGCCGTTAATATATTTCATACCGTTAACACCGTATAGATAGACAACATCCCCAGTGCTTAGACCATGACTATTAGCCGAGACAACACCAGGATCGTCGTTAGTTATGTCTGATATGGCAGCCAATTCATGAAGTTGCGGAAGAAGATTGCTTTTCTTGCTTATGGGAAGCTTTTCCTCTCCTTCGTCTACAAAGAAATCAACATCTACAACTGTGGTAGTGTTAGTGTCGAAAAAGATATCTAAGTAACCAAACTGACACTTCTTCCCTTCTTTTATATAAGGATTCCACCCCGCTGAAGTCATGCTGAAGGGTATTTCGGTTGATTCATACTTATAGACAAAACCGCCTATTGTATATGCGCCCACTGATGTTGAGTCTACAAGGTCAAAACTGTTGTCTACGATGTTTGTCACTTCAAACGATTGGTCATTAATCCCAGTAACGCCTGTAACGCCAGCTATAGTTACGATATCACCCTCTTCAATACCTTCTATCTCATCAACAGTCACAGTACATGGAGAGCCAATACTGACGTTGATGATGTCATATGAAGTTGGTATCATCCTATCGTCAGGGCCGAACTCCATTATGAAGATCTCTCCGTCCTGGTTGCCACCCAAAAGTATCTCTGCGCTATCGTCGAAGTAGAAATCAGCAATAGTAAGGTCTCCAAAATCTTTAAGAGTCATGTTGCCGAAGTCATCAATAGCAGAGTCCTGAGCTGCCCCACCGTATCCCAAGACGTTCATGTCTATAAGATATTTTGAAAAAGACTTCGAATCCTCGTCAAAGATTAAGGCTGCGTTGGAGTCGTCTGATTCGTTCTTAGGATACAATGTCCAGATGTTTCTGTTGCCGAAGTTGCGCTTGATAAAGACGTTGCCAAACTGTCCAGCATTGACCTCGTCGTCGACAAAGTTTGAGATTCTCTCATCGACGCGCTGTACCTGCGCACCATCAACATATACAATACCACGGCTCCCAACAGATATAACACCATTGTCAAACTGTTCAGAGGCCATCTTCCCATCACAGGCACGGTAGTCATTAATCTTCGTCCACCGAAACGGCCCATTGGGGTTAGCAGTATAAGTAAGTGACCATATGCTGTTAGTGAAGAAGACAATGATGGTGTCGTGCAAGAACTGAGCACTGATAATATGGTCTCCAGTAGGACAATCAACGAAGTTACCTCTCCCGCGCCTGTTGTCATACCAAGCCTCCGCGCCGTCAGGATTCTGTATCTGACACCAACGAGCCCTTTGTGGATAGGTATTACCTCCTTCGAAGGTATGCAATAATATAAGACGAGACTTCCAGGCAAAGATGAGTTTGCATCCTAGGATATCTGTAACTCCATTAATAGATGGGACATACGATGTTGTGGTTGTTCCACCGTCGTAATAGCGTATGCCATCGAGTCCTCCAGAATATGGACGTCCATTGGTGAAATACATCCTGTATAAGGTTGTGGAGACGGAATCTTCAGTAGAGGCCCAATTGCAAGCGTGTATATAGTTGTAATCGCCGCCTGCCATAATATCTGCGGAGTCTATAGGAGTATAAACTCTGTTGGTGGGATCATAAGCCGAGGCTCTCTTAGTGTCGAAAGCTATGACTTCTTTGACGTTTAGGTTGTCGATATAACGCTCTATACCCATCACTGGGTTGCCAGGAACAAGATATACGTCTCCAAGGCCAGCATAAGGAGTGAATCCAGTTCCTATAATGTTGTCTAGCTCAAAGGTTCCACCAGCTCCACCAACAACGTTAGCAACAGTATAACGCTCGCCGTTAACTTCTGTCATTCCAGTGACGTTGCGTATCTCTATAACGTCTCCAGCGGTAAGACCTGTAACATCTACTAGTGTTACGGTTACAGTACCTATAGCAGGAACTGGACCTACAGCTTCAACAGCAATACCCGTTATCTTCCAGTTTGTCTGATGCTGATGGACAATGTCCCCCTGTTTAATATAACCATTCCTTTTCTGTAAAACTCCATGGTTTAGACGCCCATTGACGATATCGCTGAAGGCGTCTTCAGGTAATTGCCAGGGAGCGATGTCAGTGTCTAAGCCAATTTGAAATGGAGCTATTAAAAAAGGGGCATAAGCTGTCATAATATCTCCAAATGCTTACATATTTTTTTTATGTGGCCCTTCCATTCATATGGAGCTATTAAAAAAGGTTGGTAGTTCATTAGGTAGGTCTTCCCCCTAAAACAAGAACAGTAAAAGGCCTATTAGCGTACGTTCCATTCTGGTTGGTTATTCTAACATAAAATAATGCTGTCGTGTTTCCAGAATAATGCGCTGTTGTAGAATTACCGGGAGAGTGTTTTACAGTTGCTACAACGCCGTAATCTGCGCTAGATTGCTGATGTGAAGCATGAAAAGATATCTCATATACTCCATCTGATATTCTAGAACATGAAAGGGCCTGCCCTACTGGAGCACTCTGGGCAACTATTCCTCCCGCATCATCGATATATGCCCAATACGAAACCAGATTTTTTTCATCGTATGTTGTCGTGCCAGCATCATTAGTAAAAGATTCAAAACCTATTGTTGTATCAGAGGAACCTAATGTTCCATCATTAGTGACCTGGATGATCTTGCTAGCAGCATCTCTAAAGTATAATTCTTGTATTCCTCCACCATCTTGCTTGCTGTATATGTAGCATGTTCCAGAGGCAACCGTAGGGTCGACTGCCACACCAATAGCTGTTCTGTCAGCCATCTGTAGTGCTCTATAGTTCAAAAAAGGAGCCGCATCTGTGTCAGCATTCTGTATTGCCAACCAATGGTCTCTGCCAATCTCTCCAAGATTACGTATCGGTTCATCGTTTGCTGGTGTTGTTGGATCCCAAGGCATCTATATCACCTAAAATGTTGGTAGGACACGTGTCGATTCGAGGTCTATACATGTCCGTGTTAATATAAGGTTAATCTGCTCTTTGTAGAGCGCCGTAAGCTCTCCGTAGCGTTCCATCTCTCCGTAGTCGCTAGCGATACGCCTAGACGCTCCAAGGGCTATTGCCGGTCCCCATTCATCTTGCAGAGGTCTATCTGAAGCCAGCGTAAAGGAAGATTTATTTGAACCACTTGATGGCTTAACGGTAAGAAGCGTCCACGCTTTGATGCTGAAGCGATAAGCTTTATCTGGAACAGGGTTGAATGTGAACTTATTATCGAACAGCATCACCGCTGAAGGCTGTCCAAGAGACAACTCTATAAAGCTACACTGTATTGCCTGACCATCGGTAGGAGCTGTTGCGAACGTCACAGAGACAACGCCAGTGGTATAGTTAACAGTGCCAGCGCCACCTTCACTTCCAGTCAAAATTCCTAATGCTCCGGAGGTGCTATCAGTGAATATCTCTACGGTGTCATCAACAATAACTGACCCTCTTTTGATAGGAACGTTGCTAGAGTATGTGTTGGTAAAGGTAACGGTAGCACCATCACCAGACCATGTAGAATAACGCTGAACGCTCTCAGGGTTCAAAGCGTAGAAAGAATCAGGTTCTTGGAACACCTCTATCGTCATACGGTCTATAGTGGCATCAGGGACAAAGTTTGTATATTCATCCGAGAAGTCATAATCCTTCACACCATACTCAGTATTGAACTCAAACATCGTATAGTTTCTGTTGAGCTTGACGGTAGCAGGAAATTCATATTGAAAATATTTATTTATGTACTCATCAATCTGCTCATTACTACTCTCTGCTACAGAAAGGCGGCCGCTAAGCTGCCTTACCTTGCTACGAATTTCTGATAAATTCCAATCCATTATTCGAATATCTGCCTACATTGAAACCGTGATTTTTTGCCCTTGAGGTCTCTTATCTGACGCCCGGTCCCGTCAGGCTTATAACCATACAAAGGAGTCTCTCTAGACTCTATATGATTAACAACTTCTCTAGGAAGGTGATATTTCCCACCGTGGATAAGAGTATATGTTTTTGGGCGCTTTGAGGACCCAAAAGCAAACTTCAAAGGGACTCCAGGTTCTTCCAGGTTGTAGAACTCAATATATATTTCCTCTTCAAGCCAGTCGTTTTTCTTTTTTTCTGAAAGGCTTTTATCTTCTTTTCGTTCTTTGATAGCTGTAGAAAGCTTTAGTTCTGCCATTATTTTCTCCATATGCAATGGAAGGGAGCCCCTCAATGGAGAAAGAGACCCCCTCCCGGTTGTTTATCAGGTTACGGACTCTTTGCCTTTGACAATAGCGACCATAACTTTATTGTTACCACCAACAACGCCAGTGCCTAGCGTGATGCCACGCTGGGCAACGTTCTGAACGACTACTGGATCGCCAGCAGCATCAGAGACGCGTGTGACACGGCCACCACTGACATACACGCTGTATGCTGACGTATCTGTCGCTGTAGTGATAGTTGTCGCTGTCAACGATGCGATAACGTATGAGCCATTAAGATCGTAAGCAGTCGACTGATCGTCGGCAATGCCAGTAACCTTAATGGTGTCTCCGACGGCAAAACCAGACAGAGATGTATCTGTGCAAGTGATGACGCCAGGGTTAGCGTTGGTGATGCCACTGATGGTAGCACCATAGTTAGCACTGTCGGTATATGGAGTAAATCCATTGGATGTTGTGATGGTGCCAGCGTCTACGTCTAAGTAAGACGCATCATCCATCTCATCCATCCAGTAGAAACTTCCACCGTCAGTGATATTGATACTTGTCACCTCAGCAACTTCAAAACCGACGTCGAGATTTTTAGCGACGGCTGCTGCTGGGTTAGTCCATGAAAAAGATCTAATCTGTGCCATAGTATTTAACTCTCCTAGCTATGGGTTGCTTGTAGGTTCGTCATAAACGCATCATTCAAGATACGACTACAGAAAGGCTGGGTCCAACCTATCGTACCACGCTGGTTGAGAGGGTCGGCACTGCCAGCAGAACCTAGAGGCTTTACATAAAAGCTGCCGGCTTCGCTGCCGAGGTGTACTACAGCGTAGGCTTCCTTACCGACGATGAAGTTATCGTATACTGGCGTTGCAGCAGCAGAGACGCTGCCGACGGAACTATACAACCAACGGACGTTGCCCGTGGAACCCCATTCGCTATCCACAACAGTCTGTTGCGAAGGATACTGCGAGGTGCTGACGAAGTTTGAGACTGCCTCGAGGTCGTCAAGCAAGCCAGCATCAATGTAGGCCCAGAAAGCGGGTCTGATTGGTGCTGTACCGAAAGCATTGACACCTGTTACAACCTCAGAGATCATCTCAGCGTCGTTGCCCAGCAGTGTGAACACTGCGGAGTCGATGTCAGCCTTTGTAAGCTCTGTAGGGGTGTTGCCGTTGACGCCGTTAGCGCAGCTGACAACCGAAGCTGTCGACGCCAGGACGTCTCTGGTGATCTCGTCGATGGTCTGGCCCATGTTCTGGGACAGAAGACGCGAGGCTTCGTTTAAGACCTTGTCCTCGACGGTCATTTCGACCTGGTTGGTGACGGTAACGAAGTTACCATACCAATCAACACGTGCTTTGATATCTGTCGCAGACAGAGGGGCCCCTGGAGGGGTAACGCCGTCGACGAGAGGAACAGGCACTGTGTCCAGTCTAGAATAACGTCTAAAGACGATGGTGTCGCCGCTATTAGCAGGCAGAACACGTTTTTGGGCCATCTTTGTGTGAATCAGCTTCGGGTACGCCGTCATGAGCAATAGACGATCATAATATTCCCGCACTGCTGGTGGCAAAGTGGCTACATCTGTAATTGCCATTTTTGTCTCCTATATGGGCTAAAAATACCCAAGGTTTTTGTTGGCCATCTTCATAAATTCCTCATCAGACATGTGCTTATATGCCGTTACTTGTGACTTCGGAGCGGAACTACCCACAGAGGAAAGATTGCCTGCCCTTTTACTATTTTCAACCATGCGTTGTGCTTCGGCAGATTTCTTTGTGCGCTTATTAGCATCTCTGTAAGAGTCACTGTTCTTAGCCAGAAAGTAGGCCAGCTCATATTTGTTCGGATCATTCTGAAGAGTGGATTTTAGTGCTGGATTTTTGTTGATAACTTCGGGGAGGTATGTCGATACCACCTCGTTGTAATCTTGATACTTCTGCTGAACACGCAGTTCTTCGACACTCATCTGGTAGTTTTGTTGCATCTGGCTAAGATATTTCTTAGCCTCTCCTACCGTCAAAATATCGTCGTCAGACAGACCCCCAGACTGTTCCTGCGGAACCTGCTGTTGATTTGCCTGCATAAGCACCATGTGATCTTGAAGCATCTTTATTTGCTCTTGAAGCTGTTGGCGATTGGCTCTTTCTGCTTGTAATGCCGACACAGGAACCATTTCCTGAGCAGCATCCGCTAGAGCTCCCTCGTTACCATCTTCATGACCGGCGGCGTCCGAAGCTATTATTTCGCCCGTGTCTTCTACCTGGTTGTCCATGTAAATTTTCTCCATACGCCCGTAAGGCGGCGGCCCTATAAGTTGTTGTAGACGTATGCTCCAGCGATGTCTTGTCTATTCTCCTGTACCGTCGGCGATATCCTATCTCCAAGGTAAGGGAAGACGCGCTCCATATCGATGGGCATGTCATGCACGTTTACTTGTGTGTCCACGATCTCGCCATCCTTAACCTCTAGAACTATCGTTCCTAATAAAGGCTGTGGCTTCTTATCGTAGGCTTTTACAAGCCGGACCAGGACGTGCTCACCCGTGTCCAACTTTCTTTTTAAGTTTTTGTGGCAGATGACAACCCAGAAATGTCCTTTGGGTCTTGTGTTTAAAATATCTTCGACAGCTTTAGCGTCGGCTCTCATCATCTCTTCCGCTGTCTCGCCTATTTTTTGAACCATTCGTAATTCTCATTTACGTTAACAGTTGTTAATGTTAGACTGAGGTGTATGCAAAAGTGTCCAACATGCGGTTTTGTTTTTAAAAAGTGGGGAGCTACCTTCTGCTCCAGAGAGTGCTACGATAAGTCGCGCGACAAAAAGATTCAGCTTACGTGTAAATTTTGTTGTAAGACCTTCAAACGCATCCCAAGTAAGGCAACGTGTAATATGTCTGGAAAAGTTCTCTATTGTTCCCGAGACTGCTGGAGACATGGATGTAAAAAGTTCAACACGCTTGTCACAAAAATCTGTCAAAACTGCGGGAAATCGTATGAAACCAAGAAATCCCGTAGCAAAACGTCTAAATTTTGTAGTTACGATTGTAAACAGGCTGTTTTTCACTCTTTTAAGGGGAGTGACACAGACAATCCTAACTACAGAAAGGGCTCTAGAATGTATAGAAAGAGAGCTTTTGACCACTATCCGCATGAATGTTTCGTGTGCAAGACAAAGGATAGAAAGCTTTTCGTCCACCATATTGACGGGAGTCATTCCAACAACGTCATCGATAACCTGAGGATTTTGTGTCAGCCGTGTCATTATAGGGTTCATTCTGGTGCAATCCCCCCTGAATCATTAGATATCGGCGCAGCCTGTTGACCCGTTAGCACTGAACTTTCAGAAGTGCTAATATTATGTTTCTCGAGGTCTTCTTCTTCCGCCTTAGACATCTCCCGCAGCATCTGTGCGAGAGCCAACTCTTCTTTAGCAGTAGATAAGTCCATCTGCTCAAGCTCTTTGACAGTCTTAACATGGTTGAGGACGGCGTCAGTGCGATTTTCCACTGCTTGGGAATTGCGTTCTGTCTCCAGACCCATGTTAGCGACACTACGCGTAAACCTTTCTTTAGCACCAGCCACCTGCAACAACGACTGAGACATCGCGAGGTCTTTCTGTGCCTGAATAAGCTCTTGCTCCGCTTGAGACTGCGACTGCTGTGCCTGTGCCTGCTGCTGCTGGAATTGCTCCATCTCTTCATAGTATTCAGACTTGCCCTGAATAGGCGCTGCCTTAGCCAGCAACATCGGAGGGATAGGCTCTCCAAGCTGCTTAAGGTCAAGGAGCTGCCTGAAAAAGGCCTGTCGTTGTGTCTCCGTGAGAAGACCTTCTTGGACAGCACAGTCGTATTTGGTAAATTCTTGGTCGTAGAACTCTTGGGTAGGCTCTTCGTTGATAATGCGCTGGATTTTTTGTGGCGTCCACGTCTGGATAAGCTTAAGAACAAGCATAGACAGATGTTTCTGCGAAAACCTTAAATTATCGAAAACATCTTGTAAGTTCGTGAGAGCAGCCCCCTGCCGTAGCATCGTCATGATGCCACTCTCGTTGCCCGACTCCATGACCCCGAAGGCAGCGTCGTTGACCCCTGCGATTTCTTTGACGTCGGCATCGAACTGCTGCTGCAACTGGAACATCGAAGGAGGTATCTGTGCTGGCTGTATCTTCTCTATAGCGCCAGGCTGAGCATCTTGGTTGCGCCAAATGACCTTGCCCTGAGAAGCTTGGAATAGGCTCCTGGGATTGATGACCGATCCTTCGGTTGCAATCCAACCAGAGTTTATCTGGCTATCTAACAAATCTATCATCTGGCTGCGACGTCTGTTAGCCTCACGCTGAGGGTCGCGCATAGCACGAACAAGAGACTGTATCTTCAACGTGTAGTCGTCGCTCTCAGGCTCGAAGATTCCAATGAAAGGAACAAATGGGTAACAGTCTAGGCCGTCGGGGTTTTTGTCTGTAGCCATCACCTGCCCATTGACGATGACGTTACGCTCTACATAACGCTTTTGTCTTTTGGTCAGCTCAAAAGAGGGGTTGAGCTCTTTCAAAACATCGAACATCTCTTTGGGGGCGTCCCATTTACGCCATATGCCTGTCTCCATGTCGACGAGAATCTTTTCATCTTCCCAACCCACCCTATAGTATTCACTATACGCAAGAAGGTTCGTCCCAGAGTTACGCTGGTAGGGCATCCACGAGAACTTGTCGTCTTTTTCGTTCCCAAGCTTTTGCAGCAGATATATCTCTTTTTCTTTGTTGGGGAGAAGTGAAGCTACGACGTCGGCCGGAAGATATTTCCGTCTTAAGATATAAGAGCAGTCCGACAGGTCCATCTTGGTAAAGTAAGGGTCCAATATGAAACTGTTCCACGGTTCCCGATTAAACCGTATATCGCCATTGACTGGATCTTCTCTAAAGTCGAGCCATACCGACGCAAGGTTCCACCCTGTCTTGCATGCCCCACCGAAGCAGTCACTGATAAGATGATAGCCATCTCCATATGACATAACATGGGTCATGACTTGGGACAATTGATCTGCGGTCTTTTGGTCGGAATCTTCCACCGGGACAACTACAGAAGATAAACGATGTTGTCGTTGATATCCCGTGATGAGGTTGATGACAGGTTTGACCCTGTTGAAGACGAAAGCATTTCTGCCTTCTTGCGCTAGAGCGTTCTTCTCTGCGAGAGACCATTGATTGCCAAGGAACATGTCGAGGTCCTTCTCCGCTTCCGGGAAGAACGAGTTCCAATGTTCGAACGCCTCTTTGTAGGAGTCGTTGAATTGTTCTATGATTTCGCGATCGGAGTCTTTAGGCATAGCTCTCTTTCTTTGTGGTTTTTCTTACTACTATAAGAAAAGAAGCGATGCCCACTTAGTAGAGTGGTAAGGGTGATCAGCCCGACATCGCGCCAAAAGGCGCACTTATATTTTACCTATACTACAACATGTAGTGATTTACACTGCAACATGTTGTATTAATTCTTTATTAAAAAAAAACCTCCTCCACCCTGCCATCCTGTTGATGCTGTCACACCGCCCGAGTCTGTGCCATCGATAACCATCTGCAGACGAGGAATAATATGGGTGACGGCATGATCGCCCATTTCGATCATAATCCATCGCCTGCCCATCTTGTGGGCTACTGCTCCAGTAGTTCCCGATCCCGCAAAGCAGTCTAGAACAATGTCGCCAGGTTCTGTTACGGCATTGATTAAAGTGTAGATTAGTTTTTCCGGCTTAGGATAGTCAAAGGCTTTTGTAGATCCAAATAGAAGCCTGCTTTCTTGGGTTGCGTCTTCATATGTTGGTATTTCGATCGATCTTGACAGAAGATTTCTGATTTTTTTGGGTTTGTTTCCTTGTTTAATATGGTTTGGTCTAAAAGGTAATTTGCTTATCGTAACAATCTCTCCGTTTGAAATGATTTCGTCTAGCTTTCTTTGAGAATATCTCCATTCTCCTTCGAGAGAAAATGAATTGACATTGATTCCGTTTCTAATAACAACACGGTCTAACAACCTGGTAATGATGTTTTCAGAAGACATGTCTTGCGGTTCGAGCGTTTGATCTTCACAATGAAATCTAATCCTATTAGCAGGAAATTTTAAAATGCTGAGATTGTTGCCCGAATTATTTAAAGGGTACCTTTTATTTTCAGTTGTATGTCCCCCTAAAAAAGAGGGCGATAATTTTCTGTTTTTGGAATATGAGAGGATGTACTCCGTAACAACTCCCATACTCGAACTAAGAAATGATGGTTTTTTCTTTTTTTCCCAGACAAAGCGACCGCAAAAATTTTTTCGGCCAAAAATATCATCCATTAGCACTTTCAAATACGCATCTTCTGAATCATCAATCGATACAAAAATTATCCCATCATCCCTAAGTAGTTTTCTTAAGATCTCAATCCGTTCTTTCATCATATTGAGCCACACGGAGGATTCCATGCTGTCGTCGTAATGGGTGAAGCGACTTTTGGTATTGTAGGGCGGGTCGATGTATATACAACGAACCTTTTCGGCATAGTCATCCTCAAGAATCCTCAAGGCATGAAGATTTTCACCATATATAAGCAAATTGTCGGTTATTCCATCAAACTCAGAAGAAAAAAAACTGTCACCATCGCTTAGCATACATCTGCTCTAGGTCTAAGGCCTCTTTTTCAGTCATACGCTCCGTGAGCATCCTGTTTTGCGAGACACTAAGGTAGCGTAACGCATCGTTTATGTGAGAACTCCAGTCGTGGCAAGGTTTGTCGCTATACACGTTGAGGCGTTCGTTGAACGTTTTGTGGTAATTCTCAACGCACCTAATGAAATATAGGCATTTTTCCCTGTCAATCCACAAGCGCGGGAAGACCCCCCTCACATGCTCAATGCCGTCGATGATGGAAATGTTTGGGCAAATTTCGAACGAAATCCCAAGATTACGGGCTATCTGTAGACGCGTCTGTGCCCCAGAGCCTAGTTCTCTAACCTGTATATCATGTGGGGCTATATGCCTGCCGTACTTCCATCCTCCAGCTTCAGCCTTTTGTTGTAAAATGCGGGCATAATGGTCGATACCTTCACCCTCTGCACTGTAGGTGTCGATGATATGGATTTCGTTACCAACGTTTTGATAGAATATGATAGCCGTACTATCCGCCACACCGAGGTCCCATGCCGTTTGCACAAGAGCATGTGGATCATACGGAACATTGCCTATTCTCCCCTCATTTTCTGCTGTCGTTAGTAGTTTAGCGTAAAAAGCTCCCTCGACACCCTGGTCGAAGTTGGTATAGTATTCCTGTTGGATTAGATGTTCGGACATTCCCTCCCGACGCTCTGTCTCCATATCTTCGGCAGAGAGAACGCCGGTGTCTTCAATGGTCAGGCGCTGGCAGAACCACTCAGGGTTATCCTTCGCCATCATATACAGGTGGTAAGCGTGATTCTTACCTCTAGGGGTGAAGTTGAAGACTGCCCACCCCCCGTTCTCTCGGAGTATAGGTCGGATAAAGTCCCAACTTCTCGGATCTTGTAACGAGAACTCGGAGAAAACACACCCAACGGGGTTGATGCCGACGTTGAGGATTTGGTCAGTGCCCATTATCTGGATAACAGAGCCGTTGCGCAATTCTATCTTCATTTCTACACTGTTAGGCTGCCCTTTGATGGCCTCCTTGGGGATGTAGTCGATGAAACGCTTGCCATCTTTGTTGAAACCATCCCATAAGATACGGCGCCCCAGCCTGGAAGTTGGGAAGAAATAGCAATATGTCCCAACACGCGAACAAGCCGCCTCGCGTATCATGTAGTTCCAGCATATTAAATCTTTTCCTGCACGTCTGTGAAACACAAGAACAGCACGCTTTAGTCCCCTATCCATCGCCTGAAAAAAGGGCAGCTGATAGTCTCTAGGCGAGAAGCAGGGAATCTTTACTGTCTTCGATGGCTCCGGCGTCATATAGAATCTTTTGGAAGGTTATATCGCCAGAATGCCTCACATCGTGGCGACAGTCTTTCTGACCAAGATAATTCTTTCCTAGCCATATCAACATCGTACTGTTCTTGTCGACGATAGCACTCTCAAACTGGGCCTTACGCAGAGCAGTGCGTAGATTGCCCCTGCCACGGTCTAACTCTGCTCTGTAATGGTTTTGAACAGTTTTCTCAGCCATCCCCAATACAAAACCAAGCTCTTGATCTGTAGTTCCTATGGCTGCCAGACGCTCTACAAGACCCCTGTTTTTTTCTATATCTTCTTTTTTAAAATTCTTCATGCCCTTAACACCAGCCATTATCCAGAGATCCTCTTCATTTCTTCTTTTAAAAAATCCTTATAATCGCACAACGAGTCTAACGTTCGCAAACATAGAGACTCAACAAGGTAATTGCTATCAAGCCTTGACTCAAACAATTTGTTTTTAGTGTCGTAGATCAACGTTAACACCTCCTGCAACTGCTTAAAAATAAGAGCTATTTTTTTATCTTCAGGAGGCATGACTTCTGGAGTGTGAATCTTTTCTGGGAGAGGGAGACAATCATCTTTGTAATCAAAACTAATTTTGAACAACTCATCGTCTATGCTTATTTTTTCATTAATATTCATTAAAACGGCACTCCCTCATTGTCATTAACAGTAGATTCGACTTCTATCTGCGCAATATACTCGTCGATAGCAAGACGCACGCCTTCAAGAAACATGGATAGATGGTCTTTATTCCTAAAATAAAAGACGCTTTTATACTTTTTCTCCCCAGTCTCTTTGTCGACGTACTCAGTAGAGGGGAGGTTTATCCACCTTTTGCCCTCTTTCTGCCACATAGTGAAGCCGTCGATCTCTATGCCCCACTTTTCCACGAAAATAGTGGCAAAACCCATCAGAAAGCCCTTCTGGTGAGGCCTAAACTTAACACATTGTATGTTAGACATTAACTTTCTCCATTGGTTGATTTCTTTATAATAAAATACCTAATCCTGTCGATTGGAATCCATATTCCTATCTCTTTAATATCGTCAAAATAAAGGTTATTCTTCCCTATAGCATTTAAAAACATATTTATGTTTTCAACAGGAACGCTTATGTCCAAGTCCTTGCCGTCCATGAAAAATAGTTTTATCAAATAGTTCAAGATGTCTCCATTATTTTTTCTTTTTGCCTATATATCCAACCACTTGTAGACACGACCGTTTTCCATGCAAGTTTCGTTTATTCGGTTCAGGTATTCTTCATCACAGTTGGCTAGGACATCCTTCCAAAGAGAGACATCAACCTCGTCTCCAGCCCTTCCATCGTTGATAGCCTCTACAATCTCTTCTGTGATGAGATCTTGTAGCTTGTCGCTGAGCATCTGCCATGTTTCGATGAGATAGTCTGTGACATGACATACTATGTAAGAGTTACGACCCAACGCATACCTAAAAGCGCATATGATAATATCTTCATCAAATACCATCGTCATCGCCACCCTCCTGACACTGTAGACACCCTTCTTCTAAGAAAACGACGACTTCTCCACATTTCTTGCACTTATGCATGTTAACCCAGCTATCAGGCTGCGTGGATTCATCGTATTTCTCTTGGCACGCTAGGCAAAGACCACAATTGTTATGCAACACCGTGCGCTTGCACTGCGCGCAGAACATCCAAACAACTTCTTCTTTCTTGTCGGCCATAAATTATCCACTATTAGCTTTAAAAAACTCTTTAGCAAAACCTTTTGGGGTTATTGACTTTCGACCAGCACGGTCTAACTTTAAATCACACTCTAAATGTATGGAAGATAACTTTATGTTGTTTATAGAAGTAAAATCACTAGCCTTTCCATCATATAAAACAGGTGGTTTATTAAATAAACCCCATAATGCTGTCTTCTTTCTGTAACCATCCCCAAATTGCCAAGGGTCAAAACAAAAAGAGGGCTCACCAAGGAACCATTTCAAGAATCCACTAGCAGGATTTTCCAGAGCCCAGAACTTCAGAGGAGATCTCTTCTGCTGGTCATGCTCTATCCTGTACTGAGCCTCCCATATTAACTCTAAACATCTGTGAACTACCGCCATTCCACCCCGCAAATCTCTAGGAGTCTTAGCAACAGTCCTTGCGATGCTGAAATGTGTGCATGGGGGAGCCGCTAAAATACCGTATATCTCCTCGTCAGGGAGCTCATAATTCATCACGTCTTTATCAGGTAATGTAACGCTCTCAACACGAAATCCAGCCTCAACATAAGGACGCTCCCACGATCCAGTACCAGAACATAGACTCAAGATAATCCCTTTCTTAGAGTTGTTGACATCTTCCATAAAAACCCTACGTTGCGGCATGTGTCATGATACGTTTCCACGCAACGACCTCCTCCCCCCTTCTCTTCTTACCCATATCCCACGTGGTTCCCGTCCACCAGGCAGGCTGCTTCACTCCATTATCAAAAACAATATGGACAAGCTCAAACTTTGGAGGCTTTCCTTCTTCCATTTTTACCCAGTCATAAAAAGGCTTCTTCTTACTCTTCTTTTCTATTAACAATCTCTGAGTCCTCCGGGTCGCTGCAATATATAAGAATATCTATAGGGCGTCCATCGTCCTTAACATACTCCTTCATCCTTCCCTTCACGTCAGCCCCATTAAGGATGTTATAAACGTCGGCGCGGTTGAGCTCAATCGTCACCAGCTTTATTGTCTCTATTGTCCCTATCATACTACACATACTCATATTTTGGAGGGTGAGTCTACCTTCTCTATCGTTATAACAGTCTTAGCCTTTTCACCGTAAATTTTTATACCAGACAGAGAAACAATCTGCTTGTCGTCGCCCCATAGTATACCATTGCCGGCGTCAAGAAAAAACTTGAGAGCATTGTCGCAGTCAGGCTTCTTAATATGAAAACCAGGATATTCTTTTTGTCTTCTCTTAACAGGCTCGAAAATGAATACCATGTTAACACGTAATGGCCCCTCAAAAGGCTCCCGCCCTTCCATCTTAGCCCTCATCAATAGCCTTACCATGTCCACTTCTTCACACTGTCTGTCAAACGTCACCACGTGCTCTCCACGTCTACAAAACCGCGGCCGCGCCTTAGGGATAGGCTTGCCAGGGATTGTTATAGAGAAACTCTTGCCGTGTTCGAACATAGCTTCTTACCTGATTTCAAAAGTTTTTTTAGAGGTAAAACATTTTTCACCTCTACAAAAGCATCAGTTAGGGATAGGCCTTGCCGTCGCCAGGCCCCGGTCTCTACACCTCTTCAAGCGTCTGTGTTGACAAATCATACTTAAACTTTACATAACCAAGGACACCATGCCTATTCTTCTTCACATCAGCACACACCAGATGCTCAACGTCGTTCCTCGATAGCAATATCACCTGATTGGCGTCCTGCTCGATGTCGCCGCTATCACGCAAGTCGTGAAGTTGTGGAATGCAGCTAGGACGCTTCTCGCTCTCACGGTTGAGTTGAGCCGCCGCGACGATGCATACCCCACACTTCATCGCTATAGTCTTAAGAGCGTTAGAATTGTATGACACCGCCTCATACCTCGACATGCCACTACGCACAGGGCGTAACAGGGCTAAATGGTCAAGAAATATTACTTTGCTTTTATTGTTGCGGACCTCGCGCCTAACCATAGATCCGAAGGCATCAACGGTAAGCCCTGAAGCATCGACGATAGACACCCCAGAAATCCCCTCGCGTTGTGCTTCAAGAAATTTATCCTTCGACATATCAAATTCATCGGTGAAGTCTCCATGGTTTAAAGATGCATAATTTTTCTTTAACAAGATACCTTGAAGACGTAAGAAGTACTCTTGGCGGCTCATTTCCATCGTGAAGACGGAACACGGCACGGTGTTGTGTATGAGCTTGGCAACAAGCTGACAAACAAACTCCGTCTTGCCGACAGCAGCCCTAGCGCCTATCACCACAAGCCTTGTAGGAGCTAGCCCTCCTAGTATCACGTCTAAGCCGTAAAACCCCGTAGAAGGGCCTTCAAGGTTGTATTTTCCCTGCTTCCTGTTGTTCTTCTTTTCTGTAAGCCACGCATCGAAGGTCTTACCCTCAGCGTAGTTATCCAACAACTGTTCCCCCGTAGCCGTGTAGTTGTGTGCCTGTGCCGTCGCTAGCTTGTCCAGCTTTGTGATACATGAGAAGATAAGTTTTTCTTCATCTTCATCTTTCTTACAAGAGGCAAGCTCTAGGCCTATGTCGACGATAGAACGCCTAGCGTAGTGGTGTGCCACTATCTTAACGTAGTGCTCCGCAAGGACGCTACGCCCTTCTTGTTGCGTCAGCCATAAGAACTTCTCTAGGTTTATATCTACAGGCTTACCATCGTCATAGGCAAGGAAAGTCCACTCTTTAGCTTTGGGGTTGTTGAGCTCCACGGCCTTAGCTACGGCCACGAAGTCGGGTTCCAGGCCTTCTTCATCACAGAGCTTAAGAGCCTCAAATATTGCTACATGCCTATAGTCGTAGAACATATCAGCCGATAGAGTCTCTAGTATATGCCTTCTATCTTGAGAATGGTTCATAGCGGCTCCTATGACGTAGAGTTCCGCCTTGCCGTCTTCGATATGTTTATCCATAATTTTTCCATTGAGTGAGGGTGTTATGAGAAATAGTCGTTAAACTCCTTCTGAGGATCTTTATCGTCTTGGTAGTCGTTCATATATATAACTAGCGTGGAGGCCTTTTCTCGAAGTTTTTTAGCGCTTAGGACAGCTTTAAACCAGAACTTATCCTTTTGATGGACGTATCTGATGATATTTTCTATCTCAAGCCAAGAGAACTTATCGATACGGTTCATTTTATCGATATGCTTAGCCCATTCGTTGATATCAGCCTTAGCTTTAGGTGATCGTACCTGAATAAGTTCGAGCAGCAGAGCTGCAAGTTGTATAGCCTGAGAGGGTAAGTTTTTAGGGGGAGCATTTTGTACGTTGTTTGTACGTTTAATTGCTGAAGAAAAGGATGATGAGGAAGGAGCGTTAGCGACATCACATTCTTTTATATGTTTCTTCTTTATATAATGACGAGATTGCCCCTTTTGTACAAACTTGTCAGCCTCTTTTAGGCATACTGTGCTTCGATTTGTCTGTGTGGAAGAGTTTTGAGTATCTTCCGGAAGCGAGTTACTGAAACATTTTTTGAATGATTCATCATTAGAGTGAGACGTCGCATCAGCGACATATATATTTGTTATAGTATCTGTTATAGTATCTGGTATAGGTGTGTTGGATCCCACATTTCCATTTGTTGGATCCCCCAAATGCATTTGTTGGAATTTATCTATAAACATTTCTTCATTAATGAATGCATACCAAATGGTTCTATCGTATGAGGACTTGTTGTAATTACCTTTTTAAAATAGGAGCTATCAGCTGTTCTTTCATTGCCCTAGTTTTTCCAAGGGTCAACAGGTCTAGAGCATTTCTAATTTTTTCTTTTGTCATATAGGGGAAGTTATCTTCGATATTCTTAGCCGTTTGGTACGTCCAGCATGAGCCGTCGTATAGGTTT
>Ga0180431_10002229_pt1 | contig 26232 bp, 33 predicted proteins | sample SS_ome_11_FD_132459 | JGI IMG/M metagenome (GOLD analysis project Ga0180431, IMG submission 132459) | Hypersaline lake sediment archaeal communities from the Salton Sea, California, USA - SS_1_MS_1 metaG | ecosystem: Environmental > Aquatic > Non-marine Saline and Alkaline > Hypersaline >... | reverse complement strand
GAGAGGGTACTGTGAAGTACTTATGTTCGATGAGTTCCCTCGCATACATGTCCAGGTCATGTGCGGAGACTCGTACGAGCTATGCCTTCCGTGGGAAGTTGAATGGTCAAAAAGTAAACACCCACCGTTCGACTATAGAGAGTATAAAAGGGATAGGCGTGAAATTCCGCCGCGCATTACCCTTGAGGTTGAAGAGCCGGCACCATTCGACCCAGACACACTGCCGAAGCTTCAACGCAAACTATATTACCATTTTAAAGGAGGTGTGAGTAAATGAGTAAGCTGAGACTTTTGCTTTGGGAAGATTGCAACCGTAACTGCCAGGGTTGTTGCAATAAGCAGTGGAACTTGAAGGACCTTCCCTACTGCGTGGACTATTCGCCTTACAGCGAAATTATGCTGACCGGTGGCGAGCCGATGCTATATGTTGACCGTGTGCATAGCGTCATCCGCGACATAAGGAGGGAGAGCAAGGCCGAGATATATTTATATACGGCCATGGTGAAGTATCGGATTAATGAGTCGATTGATTTATTGAACGCCCTGGACGGGATAACCATAACTCTTCACACCCAGAGAGATGTATTGCCTTTCAAAGCATTTGCCAGTTTCACGAATGGTATAAAGCGAAGCCTGCGGGTGAATATATTCAAAGGCGTTTATATATCACAAATCCCAAAAGGATGGGCGGTGAAAGATAATATCGAATGGATTGAAAACTGCCCACTACCCAAAGACGAAGTATTTATGAGATGCGTCGAGGAGGACGAGTGAGGCCCAAAGGTTCAAAGACCCGCATACTCACCGACGAAGACCGGAAGAAAATTTTGTATTGGTACACAACTTTTAATTATTCAATGGCAGACATAGGCGAGTTGTTGGGCGTGGATAGATGGAGAGTGGCAAAAGAAATCAGGAAGATGATTGAGTAAAAGGAGGATTGACTGATGAGTGAATTGAAGTACGACCACACGGATGCCGGGTTCTGCCGGGTTTATTATACCTGGCGGAATTCGCAAGGCCAAAAGATTTGGTATTGCGCTCAAGAGGGAAGGCCCGATTGCGACGTTGAGTTTCTTCGGTGCTGTTCAAGCCTTGAGCCCGAGTATGAGGTTTTCCCGAAGGAAGCACCTCCTCTTTCACCAGGAAAAACATCCACAGATAAAATTGTCAATAAATGGATACGGAAGAAATGGAGTGAAGAAGAGGCCAAGGAGGACACCAATAAAAAATATGATTTAGATGATTGCCCTGATTGCGGGTATCACTATTGTAAATGCAATCCAAAAAGGAGGTAAAGTGACTGGAGTGTTCAATACCTATGACAACCGGCCTGGCCGGTGGGAGCCGTTTCATCCGCATGACTGCGACGGGTGTATTTATTTAGGCAGTGAAATCCGCGGGACGGCCGAGGAGGCCCGCGCCACTGATTACTATTACTGTCCAGGCAAGATAGAGCCCACCATCATCGCCCGGACCGGGATTGATGGGGACTATGCTTCCGGCATGCCCTTTGGAACATTGGACCGGCCCATGCCCGCGTTAAAGCGGTGCCTGGAACTGGCCATGCGCCACCCCCAGTGCTGGAAGTCGGTGGATGAATATCACAACCGCGGGCCCGGATGGATTCATGCGGAATGTAAAAGAAACTATGACGTGATGAGGGCGAAAGTGATAGCTGAGTGCCCGGACTTAACCCATGAGGAGGAGTGATGGCAGAGAAAAAAGTGGCGACGTGCGACATGTGCGGGTACACGGTAGAGGGGGCAGAGCTGGTTGGCGTGGAGATGGCCCAGGCCGAGTGCGGGTGTTATTTGTGCGTGAGCTGTCTGGCCGGCATGCCGCCGAGGACTGATTCGGCCGAGAGCCGGCGTCGGATTCTGGCCGGGTCCATGGCCCTTCCCACTCAGAAAAAACGATGTCGAATCCACCATGGCGGTAAGAGCCGCTAATTTTAAAATTATAAAACGGGTTTGACTACCCCTTAAAAAGTTGATGGATACGGCCCTCTACGGAGGGCTGTTTCTGTCTTTGGGGAGCTCAGGGGCCATCTGTTTCAAAATAATTGAACATAGGAGGGGGTCATATTTTTGTGTTAATATTAACATTAGTGATTTGGAACTGCAGTCGATGTATTTAGGCAAAAAACGCCATTAATTTTTTTCTTTAAAAGAGAGTTATAATTTTAAAATTAGTAAACTGGGGTAACTGTAGTGTATTCATTAATAATAATGATTAATAATAATATTATAATTAACTACTGTCCCACTATATATGTTCAATAATCTTGAAGTAGATGGTCTTTAGGCGCTAAAAATGCCATGTATGGTGTGAGCGGCGGTAGGGCAATCTACTTTGCAAAAATTAGGGAAAAGATGTGTGAAAATTGTGGATAAGTATTTGGGGAGTGAAAAAACGGTGAGTTGCTTGACCAATGAGGTTCTTATTCTATATCTTGAAAGACAACCATAGGAGGAAGCGTGGAAGATAAAAGTAAGCTGGGGCTGGTCGATATGCAGAGGATGAACATAGCCGAGCTGAAGCCGGCTGGATACAATCCTAGAGTAATGACTGACAAGGCGCGGGAAGGATTGAGCAATTCAATAGATACATTCGGATTGGTTCAGCCCATCATCTGGAATAAGCGCACCGGTGTGATAGTCGGTGGGCACCAGCGCTTGTATGACCTTACTCGCAAGGGCGTCGAAGAGACAGATGTTATCGTAGTCGATCTTCCTGAAGTGAAAGAGAAGGCGCTGAATGTAGCGCTTAACTATACAGGGATAACAGGCGACTGGGATAATGAAAAGCTCCAAGCTATTCTTGAAGAGATGGAAGACGAAGAGAAGATGAGCTTACTGCTCAATGAGCTGGAGGTTCCAGACTTTAACTTTGAAGATGAAGAAACACCACCGGAGAACCCAGGGCTAAAACCCTATGAGATTAAAGTGGTCGTAACCAACCACGCTTTATACGACGATGTATTGACCTCCATCCGTGGCATGATAGAAGGGACGTGGCCTGACGAAGGGATAACAGTCAATGTCTGAGAATGTAGTGCTTATACACTCAGGCGGTATCGACTCTACCGTCCTGCTTTATCAGCTCCTCAAGGAGGGGCACAAGGTCACAGCTATTAGCTTTACCTATGGTTCAAAGCACAACATCCAAGAGGCCATACATGCAACCTCTATCTGTGCGGTGGCCGATGTTGACCGAATGGTTATCCCGCTCGACTTCATGCCGGCTATAAGCCAATCAGCGCTGATGGCGGACGGAGGTCCTATACCGGAGGGCCACTACGAGTCACCTACCATGATAGATACTATCGTTCCTTTCAGGAATGGCATCATGCTATCAATAGCCGCGGGCTATGCTGATAACAATGGTATGAGCAGTGTCTATATAGGGGCACATGGCGGGGACCACGCTGTTTATCCTGACTGCAGAGCTGAATACATACATGCTATGGACAGGGCTGTCAAATTAGGGACCAGCGACATAGTAGCTATTAAAGCACCGTTCCTTGGCATGAGTAAAGCTGACATAGTCAAGCTGGGCGATAAACTTGAAGTTCCGTTCAAGTATACATGGACATGCTATAAGGGTAAGTACGTTCACTGTGGCAAGTGTGGTGCATGCGTAGAGAGAAGGGAAGCGTTCCAACTGGCTGGGGTGAAGGACCCTACTGTCTATGAAGCCTAGCTATCTCATATCGTATTGGTACGCCAAGCAGGCGGGCAAGACGTTCAATGAAATATTGGACAACGCCGACCGGGTCAACCTAATGATTGACTCAGGGGCCTTCACTGCTTATAAGTGTGGTGCCAACATCACAGTGAAAGAGTACATAGCTTTTTGTAAGCAGATAAAGCAGTACACTGATAAGTACATCATGCTGGACGTTATCCGATCACCAGCTAAGAGCAAGGATAACTACAAGGCTATGCTGGACGCCGGCCTAGAGCCTATCCCTATATGGATAGAGGGTGACAGCATCGAAGACTTTCGCTGGTACTATGAGAACAGCAATAAGTATGTATGTATATCAGGCGGCCGAAGAGATAGAGCTGATTTCCTTTACCGATGCCGCATGGCAAAGTATACGTTCAAGGACATTAAGATACACGCCTTAGCCTATGTCCAACTGCCTGGCATATTGAAGCTCCCTATCTACTCGGCCGATTCAAGCACCTTTATCTCAGGGTCCAAGTATGGGCGCGTGGTAGAGTATGACTATCGGAAAAAGAAATTCAATATGATAGCGTCTTTTATCAAGAGGAATGGTCCCAGCATGGAGCTGGTTGAGGCGGCTGGTAAATGTAACACCAACGCGAAGGAGCTCATCCAAAACAAGCAACTAACTGTAGGGGCCAAGGCATTCTCATGCGCCTACTCAATGAACGCATATCTCAATGCTTCCTCTGACTATGCTCGGTGCTATGACCGATACATACATCTAGCCGACAGCGGGGCGTATTGGAAACATCTCATGGCTGTTCTTGATAGCAAGGACGGTCAATATTTTGACTATAAGAAGTACAGGAGTTTACTACAATGAAATGTCTGATCGTTCCATTTTACACTGAGACGAATTGGTCAGCTTATTTTGCAAGGCGCTTGCTCAAGCATGTTGACACCGCTATCTTCCAGAGGCTAATAGGGTATGACCATAACTGGATTGATGAACTCAAAGAAGCCACACCCATGACAGCTCCGCCTTCGAGCGAATATATCGTTACTGATATATGCCGTATGGACATCACTCAATTGGATGGTGATGTGTACGGCTTCGCTCACGGCGGAAGCTATGAGCCCTATGACTTTGATTATGGCAACGCCGAGGCTGAGGCGATTGAGTTGGAGAACTTCCCACTCTATAAAAAGATATTCGTTGCCACTCAATGGCATAAGGACCTCATCCTTGCCAAGTATCCTCACTTAACTAATGTGAGGGTTACGGCCTTTCCATACATCGACTATAGCATCCCACCTACCACTGAGTGGATTAAGTCTGGTGATGTGTGTTTTACCGGCCGCCTTTCTGAGGACAAAGGGTATGACGTGGTGAAGGGTGTGCCAGGGATTGAGTGCCTGCGTTTGGAAGAGGGGAACACATCCAAGGATAGATACATCGAAATGCTACGCCGTTACAGGTGCTCAGTTTTTCCAGCGCGCAAAGAGACATTGGGCATCAGTGTTATCGAGTGCATACAGAACGGGGTCATCCCAGTGATGGTAGACGGGCTATGCTATCCCGAGATATATGGACGGAGCTTGCCCGAGGTTTATTTCCGCGGCCCTAATTACATATCGTGCATAGACTGGGCCGTCACTCGCTCAATGAAGGGGAGGGCGTCAGTATGTCGCCACCTCTACAATAAGCTACAGCAATTTATTGGTTCTATTGACAACTCATTCTTATAGGAGGATGTATGTATTATATCGAAAAGACATTCGAGTTGGCTGGCTCACACCAGCTCAACCTACCTTATGACAGCCCATGCGGAAGAGTGCATGGCCACAACTGGATAATCACTGTATACTGCAAAGCGGAAATGGTAGACGAGTATGGCATGGTGATTGACTTCAAGAAACTCAAAGACCTTGTACATGGCGTGCTCGACCATAAACATCTCAATGAGATGCTGCCATTCAACCCCACTGCCGAGAACATCGCCAAGTGGATAACGGAGACAGTGCCGGAATGTTGGAAGGCAAAAGTGATTGAGTCATCGAATAACGTAGCCATCTATGAAGCGGGCAATCCCTATGTATAAGCTCAACGAAATATTCTACTCCATCCAGGGGGAAGGAGCTAACTCAGGCATGGCCGCTTTGTTCATTCGCTTCGCCGGATGCAATCTTAACTGCCAATGGTGCGACACAAACCATGAGGTTAAGTTTGAGATGGGGTTCGATGATATATACAAAGAGGTCATGGCCTATCAGTGCCGAAACATTGTACTTACTGGCGGAGAGCCACTCCTCCAATTCGACATGGCATTGGCATGCAAGTTAAAGGCGCATGGATACCGCATGTTCATAGAAACCAACGGCACAATTGAAAGCGATATATTCAACAAGGCGTGGGTGACGGTTAGCCCGAAGACACCTGACTTCAAAGTGAGAAAAGGTAACGAGCTCAAGCTGGTATACACTGGGGCTGAAAATCTTGAGGAGTATTATCAGGGCACTGAGTTTGACCACTACTACCTTCAACCTGAGTACAACCGAAACAACCTTGCCGAATGTATAGGCATGGTAAAGATGAACCCCGACTGGGGACTGTCACTGCAGACACATAAAATCATAGGCATAGCATGAGAAATATAATTAGAGTAAGCATAACAGAACTGGAAAGCATATTGTCCCGCACATTCCCGCATGCCACAGGAGGCAAGGAGAAGCCAATTGTCTATGGTGTGCCAAGGGGAGGCTGGTTCATTGCATACATCCTCGACAGCTTGGGGCTGGCACGCCAACTACACAATGGAGATGGTCCCGAGATGGCAGACATCATCGTGGACGATGTTATTGACAGCGGACAGACGCGAGACGAGTACATAGAGAGGTTCGGTAAGCCATTCTATGCGCCATTCGAGAACCAGGATTTCTGGATAGTGTTTCCATGGGAGACTAGCAAGGAAAGCGACGCTGAGAAACTTATCACCAGAGTCATTGAGCACATAGGTGATGACCCCAGCCGGTCCGGTCTTCTTGAAACCCCTGCCAGGGTGGTGCGTTCATGGAAGGAGGTTTACGGTGGATATAAGAAGGACCCCAAGGAAGTTCTTTCAAAAATCTTTGAAACGAAAAGCGATGAGATGGTCATCTGCAAGGGGATAGAATTTTATTCAACATGTGAGCACCACATGATTCCTTTCCATGGTCAAGTTCATATCGGCTACCTGCCAGGGAAGTTTGTGGTTGGCCTATCGAAGCTGGCGCGTCTCGTAGAGATATACGCTCGCAGACTCCAGATACAGGAAACCATGACCCGTCAGGTAGCCGATGCCATATTCAAACATGTCAAAGGATGCCGAGGTGTCGGCGTTGTAGTCGAAGCCAAGCACTTATGTATGTGCGGACGAGGCGTTCAAAAACAGAACAGTGTGATGAAAACCAGCGCGTTGATTGGTTCGTTTAGAGATGATGCCGCACAGCGCGCAGAATTTTTCAACCTTATAGGATAACATGCTATTAAAGACAAGACTCGACATAATCAATCTCGCCGTGCTGATGGGGTTGAAGAAGAGGGCGGTTGAACTGGGACCAAAGGACAGAGACTTCGCCAATGAAATGTTACACCATTGGAACGGGCGTAAGTTGTACCGCATAGGCGAAGAGCTTGACCGGTTCCCAACATCTGTTAACATCTGGGAGAATGTGTATGAAGCTGGTGAGCTGTTTGACGATGGCTCGGTTGACTTTATATACATACACGAACCTACTCGTAATTTAATAGCCTCGTGGTGGGACAGTGTTCGGCCGGAAGGAATACTTTGCGGACACGGCGAGCTAGATATGGCTGAAGAGTTTGGGTACACACATGAGATACGCCCAATCGTAACTGAAGACGGCGAAGACTGGGTATTGGTGCATCCATGAAGATAGGATTAATGCCGCCGGTAGACTATTGGGTGAACGCCTTGAAGCGTGGTGCTATTCCCATTGAGCAGTTCAGGGAGGTGCAGGAAGAAAATCCATTTTGGAAAACGCCTGACGCTGACTTGCATGTATACCCATACACCCATGCCATGCCGGCCATGATGTCTATGGGGTGTCATAATAAATGCGCCTTCTGTCCCACAGCCGCTGAGCACAAAGGCAGTAGAGTTGAAGGGGACCCGCGGGTCATCATCCCCAAGTATAAAGACGAGTGTGTGCATTTTATAGACGAAGATTTCTTCGCCCACAGTGAGATAACAAATGCTCTCCTCCTCCTGAAAGAAAACAGGGTCAAGTGGCTGGCGATGAGCACATATAAAAATGTCCAGCGCATGCTTGATATGTATGGAGCCAAGTTTTTGTATGAATGCGGTTGCCGTGTCCTCGAGATAGGTCTTGAAAACATTTGCCTATACCGTAAGGTGGGCAAGAAAGATTTGCAGACAGGGCCAATCGAGATATGCTACCTCAACATGACTTTGCTCGAAGGAGAGACGAAGGCGACCATAGCTGAAAACGCTGAGTGGATGAAGACGCGGTCAATGAACAGGCCCATCCATTTTAACAATGGTCTGTGGTATTCGCCAGGTCAATTTTACTATCCATACGGCGCACCTGCAGATGGTGCCTACACGTCAGGCGAAGTGGCCCGTACCAAGCCAACCTTTGTGCCGTCTTCTCTTCTTCAGGAAGAGTTCGAGATTATTGACCTAGCTCAGGCAAATTTTTATTCAAAGCTGGTCAATGGATTCAAAGTTTATCCCAAGAGGCCTGGCTATAACATTGAGGAATTTATTTTTAACAGTGAACCGGAGATGAAAGATTGGCAGAAGGTGATGTGGTTAGCGACCAGCTTGAGAACTCAGTCAGTGCGTTAGTCCCAGCGGTAACACCGCAAGAGCTTTACTACCCGAGTGAAAAGGAACAGGCGGCTACAGGATTTCTGGAGCCAATTGTCACCGTCATTCTTGATAACGTATTCGCCGGCGTGACTCTTGAGGATGCGGCGGGTATTTTAAAGATGCCATTTGCTACGGTCAACCATTGGTACCGGACCAACTATTGTAACTTTCGCTATGCAGTTGAAGAGAGGGCTCTGAGGAGCAAGCGTTCTCATGTCGTCAAGGGACAGCAAGGTAACAAGGCATCGCAGTGGTGGCTCGAGCGAAAGTTTAAGCACGAGTTCTCAAAGGAAGTGACGGTTAATGTCAATCACCGGATAATAGATGACGTGGCTGAGAAGGTCGCCGCTGTTGCCATTAAACATATCAAGGACCCTGAAACTCTTCGCTTATTCGGGCAAGAGGTAAGGGATGAACTCAATACTATTAACCTGGAATCCATTCCGGTGAATATTAAAAGATGAAGCAACCACAATTTCGCATTGGTGACACAGTCGAGAGAGCAATAGAGGCGTACCTCACATCACGAGAGGTTAAGGCGTATCCGGTTGCAGAATTTTTTAACCTGCGTGTGAAGATTCGTAACTTATACAGCTCAATCGTTTCTCTCGTCCCAAACAATGTCCAACTAAAGCATCAGGCGTTGAAGGAGCGCTATAGAAAGGAAGGGCGCAAACCTCATTTCCTTTTGCTGAAAAGTAGACGCGCCGGCCTTACGACTTGGGAGCAGGCACTCTCCTATCGGGCGACCGTAACTTCGCCACATGTCACATGTGCCACAGTCGCTGACACTCGAGAGAACACCAAGATGATTTTTCGCATGGTATTGCTGATGCTTCATCTTGATACCCGCCTGCAGTATTCGCCAAGGGAATCTCAGAGCCATATCGAAATTCCATCGCTCGGCACTTACTTTCATGTGGGGACTGCTGGCTCAAAGGCCTTCAGCCGCGGCGACAACCTGTACCGGTTTCACGGTTCGGAGGTTGCATGGTGGCAAGGTGCCTACGACGACATTGAAAACCTGGCGGCCGGGTTCACGGAAGCGGCAAGGCACGGTGAGGTTGTTTTGGAAACCACTGCCAACGGTGCCCAAGGTTGGTTTTATGAGAACTTCAAAGAGGCGATGGCCGGCGAAAACAATTGGATTCCCCTGTTCTATCCATGGTATATAGATGGGAATAATATAATTGAACCTACTTCTGAGACATCTTCAGAATTTTTAGAAACCATAACCGATGAAGAGAAGCACATCATGGAGCGCTTTGAGCTCTCTATAGGACAAATGCTATGGCGGAGGGATAAGAAGAAGGAACGAAAAAAATTATTTCAGCAGGAATACCCGGAAACATGGGAACAGGCATTCGTGGTCAGGGGCCTTCAGTTTTTTGACTCGGAGATGTTGGACGATATATCATCTAAGACGCTACCGGTTAAGCACTTACGAGAATCTCTGACTGTGTGGGAAGAGCCTGGCGAGGACGAGGAGTATGTGGCAGGCGCTGATGCCGCGGAGGGGAACCCTACATCGGACAACTCGGTGTGCGCCATTCTGAATAAAAAGACCGGGAACCAGGCGGCTGTCCTCCGCGGGAAGTGGCGGCCGGAAGTGTTCGCCCGGAAGTGCATTGAGCTATGCCGGAAATATAACGATGCTATTTTTGCCCCAGAACTCAACAACCATGGCCATTCCGTTATGAATACGGCGCTCAACAGCATCGGCTACCGCCAGATTTATTACCACATCCGCACGCTCGATAAAAATAAGTTTGGTAAGCCGGTGAAAGAAAAACGACCTGGGTGGTTGACCACGGCCCAGACCAGACCTATTTTACTAGATGAGCTAAATGAGGCAATGGAAGAGAGATTCATTCAAGTGAATGATACAGTTTTCATTGCAGAATGCAAAACTTTCGTAGACACTGGCGGAAAATATGAAGCGGATAAGGGACAACACGATGACTCAATTTTTGCTTGGGGCATAGCGTGGCAAGCCCGCAAACAGCCGAAGAGGACTTTTAACATTGTTTGAAAAAACTTTATATGGTGCGGATGGTAGTATATTAAGAAGTTTCAGTCAGGCGGTAGAAAAACAATTTCCAAATCTCGACCCAAACTTTTTTAAGTCCACGGTTTTAAAAGCCGGGGAAGACATCCTTACCGACGAACCGTATGCCAACCATGTGTGGGTATATGCCGCAGTCTCTGCGATAGCTACCAATCTTGTTCAACTCCCGAAAGTGCTTGACCTTACAGGCACTGAAGAACAAGAGATAGTCGAAGACCATCCTGTACTCAGTGTCTTTGATAATCCCAATCCATACATGTCGGCTTCCGCATTCTGGGAAGCCATCATCCTGAACCTCCTACTGCCCACTAAGAATACACAAGGTGGGCAGTGCTTTTTGATAGCTGAGACAGGTACAGGGCGGCCGGCAAATCTGCATAAAGGTGAGATACCGGTCGAGTTGTATCCTTTCAATGATCAAAACATACGCCCCATCCTTGGAGGCCCGAATAAGAAAGAGCTGAAAGGATGGATGTTACATGGAGACAAGGGCGAAAAAATTCCTTACGACTTGAGCGAAGTCATTCGGATTAATCTTTATAATCCGTACAACCCTCTCAAGGGATTGTCCCCTCTTATGGCGGCGGCATCATCAGTGCGGCAGGACGCTAAGGCATCACAGGTCAATGAGAATTTTTTCGATAACAATGCCAGTCTGGGCGGTGCCCTATCGACTGATGCCGAACTCGAAGACGACCAGATTAAGGCCCTCCGCAAGCAGTGGCACGAAACATACGGTGGCAGTGACAATGCCGGCAAGACGGCTGTCCTCCATACCGGTTTAAAGTTTCAACAGTTTCAGCGTACCCACCAGGACATGCAGTTCATCGACCAAAAGAAATGGGGTCGTGATGAAATCCTCGCGGTGTATAGAGTTCCCAAGGCAGAGGTCAGCGTCTATGAAGATGTTAACTTCGCCACTGCCATTTCTGCTGATAAAGCGTTCTGGACAAAGACTTTACTCCCTCACGACAGGAGAATACTTGAAGGGTTTAACTCACAATGGATTCAGTTTGTAGAAGGTGGTAAGTACCAGCTTATATCCGATACATCCAACGTAGAGGCCCTTCAACCAAATTTCAAAGAAAAGCTCGAGCAGGCGAAAGCTCTTGCGGAACTTTTGGTCCCGGTTGAAGAAATCAACCGCCGCCTCGAACTTAATCTGGACATCGCACAGTACCCATGGCTGAGCACCAGCCTTGTGCCCTTCTCCCTGACCCCTGCTGAGCGGGCATTGGAAGAGGATGAGCCAGTTGAAGTGTCCGACACCATGGGCGATGAAGAAGAGGTTGAAGAAGAAGAGCCGGGTGACGAAGAAGAAAAGACCCCGGAAGAAGGCATTGAAGATGCCGCTGAAAACCTCATGGCCAATATCGACGCCATACATAAGGCAGACAAGGACAGGTCACGGTTCGCCGATGACTACGCCCGCAAGGTCTTAGGTCCAGACGAGAAGAAACTCAAACAGATTATCTCAAGATTTTTTATCGGACAGCGCAACCGCTATCAGGATTTGGTAGACAAGTGGGCGGCAACAGGCACGAAGGATGCGGTCACAAAACTTGAGGAGGGGGAATCTCTCCTTTCTTTCTTCAAACTCAATGTTGGTTCCGAGACAAACATCCTCCGCAAACTGTTGCTGCCGAATTCAAGCGCCAAATGAAAAACGAAAAGGCGCAGATGGAAGCGGAGATGGGGAGCCCGGTATCATGGTCCGAAACATCGCCGGAAGCGAAGAAGGCGCTCAAGGAACGGCTGAAGCAAATCAAGGGTGTCAATAATACCAGCAACAAAAAAGTGGCCGGGAAAATAAAGAAGGTGCTGAGAAAAGCCATCAACGAAAATCTTACTAAGGCCCAGACAGCAAAACTTCTCAAGGTTGAAATCCGCAAGGTCTACAAGGGTGACTTCCGTGCCAACACTATAGCACGCACTGAGACAGGTATCATCCACAGCGAGGCGCGTTTCCAGATTATGGAAGAGGCCGGGGTGGAAGAGATTGAATGGCTGACCATGGGTGACGAGAAAGTTCGGCCGGCCGGCAGTGATAGCGCGGATGCGTGGGACCATCAAATGCTGAATGGACAAACAACCAAGTTCGGCACGCCATTTAATAACGGCGAGGCTATAAGGTATCCGCGTGACACGCAGGGAACATCGGCAGGGAATGTCATTAACTGTCGTTGCTCTTTCAGGATTCACAAGAAGAAAAAACCGAAGAAAACAAGCCACCATTCGGCGGTAAAAAAATAAGGAGAGTCAATGAAGATTCCTGAATACATACTAAAGAGGTACGGCGATACTCCCGAAAAAATTATCGCCCAGAAGACAGAAGGTAATCAGCAAAGAGAGGCAACAACTGCCCCTCCATCATCGGTGAAGCTGAGTCCTGACGAGTGCCGCAATCTGTGCAAAGCACGCGGCATCGACTACCAGCCTGGCTACGAAGAGCGCGTGCTGTCCTACACATGCTCGGACGAATCTGTTGACCGCTACGGCGATATTATCAGACAGGAAGGCTGGGACCTGAAAAATTTCCAAAAGAATCCCGTGGTCATGGGGTTCCACAACTACGGCACATTCCCAGTCGGGAATTCCCTGAAGGAATGGGTAGACGGTTCTCCTCAGAAAGATGCCAACGGCAAGTCCGGGGCTAAGCTGAAGATGTGGGTGCTGTTTGCCGACAAGGCAGTCAATGAGGATGCGGACAAGGCATTCCGTATGGCGAAGTCAGGTTTTATGAAAGCTGGCTCAGTTGGGTTCCTTCCGAAGACAGTTAACAACCCCACCAAGGATGAAAGAGAAGCGCTGGGCATGACGCCATGGGGCGTTGAGTACCAGTCTCAGGAACTCCTCGAGCATACCGTCTGTGGTGTGCCGGCCAATGCCAACGCCTTGCAGGAGGCTGTGAGCAAAGGTATAATTGAGAAGAAAGAACTGAAGGGATGGTACAAAGATGCAGAGCTGGAAGTCCTCAAGGAAGAAAATCTGGAGCAGAAATTCACCGGTGACACCGGCACATCGGATGGGCACACTCATCCTTACAATGTTGACGAAGCTGGCAACGGCTCTGCTTCCAAGGGCGACACCAATCACACTCATTCTGTCGAAGAATGGAAGGTTTCCGAATCGGAAGGTCACTCACATACCATCACTAAGCCGGAAGGTGCTTCAGTAGACAGTGCTGACAACGGGGATAAGATGTTGTCCTTCACTGCAAAGCAGGCAAGTGACCTCATCAAAGAGCTGATTGATAAGCGGGTAGATGAACTCGTCGATCAGAAAGCAGGGGCAGTTCTCTCAAAAAAGAATAAGGAACTGGTAATGAATGCCGCAGACGCTATGAAAAATGCAATAAAGGCGCTGGATGACCTCCTCGCCAACGCTGATAAAATTACACCTGAAGACGAACTCGAAAAGCATGCCGACCCGGACGCCGACCTTCTCGATTTTGACGACGAAGACGAGCCGACCGAGTCCGAAGACATGTACGCACTTGAGTCATTCTTCAAAGACGCAACACAAGAGGTCAAAACAATCTAATCCATCCACTAACAAAAAGGAGAAAATGATGGACGAAAAACTGAAAGCGGCTTTGGACGGCTTCAAAGACGAAGTGCTGAACAAGGTCAAAGAAGCGGGTGAAACATCAACCGATGCCCTTACCGCACTCGAGAAAAAACTCGACGAGCGTGTGAAGGCGGTGGAAGATTCTCAGGAGAAAACCCGCAAGATGAACCTCGGCATGGGCGAGGAAGAGGCGAAGAGTTTCAACATCCACAAATGCCTGAAGGCACAGCTCAATGGCAAGTGGGACGATGACGCATCTTTCGAGAAATCCGTCGTCGAAGAGCTCCAGCAGAAATCCACCAACGCATCATCCGGTGCCGCAGGCGGCTTCCTCATTCCTGACGAAGTTTCCAGCATGGTCATTGACCTTGCCATCGCCCGCACCCCCATCCGTGAACTCGGCATCACCGAAATGCCCGGCCTCCGCGGAGAACTTCCTATTCCGAAGACCACCGGTCGCCCGACGGCGTACTGGGTTGGCGAAGAGGAAGCCGCCACCGAGTCCAACACCACCTTCGGCGAAATCGTTCTGCGGCCCAAGACCCTTGCGGCCTTCACGAAGATTTCCCGTCGCGTTCTGCATCAGTCCAACAACCTCGCCGAACGTATCGTCCGCGCAGAGCTGGCCAACGCAATGGCCCTCAAGCTGGAAGAAGCAATCGTGCTGGGAGAGGGCACTGACAAAGAGCCCAAAGGCATCGTGAACTATGCCGGGCTGACAAGCACAACGGCTCTCGGCACTGACGGTGCGCGGTTCCGCGTGGACAACGCAACCGACATGATCACGGCCATCGACGTTGCCAACATGCTGAAACCCGGCGGCAACTTCGGTTTCCTCACACGGCCCGAAGTCAAGCAGGGACTCGCCACCGAGCGCGTCATTCAGTACAGTGGCCAGGCCGCCGCGCAGGGTATGCCGGTCATCAGCCCGTTTATGACGGACGCCGAAGTCGAGCAGATGCTCGGATACAAAATCCGTACGACCACGCTCCTGCCGAACAACCTCACAAAGGGTTCCAGCACGGACTGCACCAACGTCATCTTCGGTGACTGGTCACAGGTTCTTCTGGGCATGTGGGAAGGTATGGAAATCCGCGCATCCGATGTTGCCGGGAACTCCGGTGGCTCTGCTCTGCTCAACAGGCAGATCTGGCTCGCCGCGTTCCAGGGTGTGGACATCAACATCAAGGACGAAACCGGACTCACCGTCATCAGCGACGCCATCAACACGAAGGCCAACTGGTAGGAGAAAGCCCGTGTAGCCCTTATTTAATGGGGGCTACACACCATTCAAAAAATTTTCATTAACTGAACAGATAAACAGGAGAATTCAAATGACTGTTAAAGCACTCGAAGAATCCATCCGGCCGGCCAGTGCGTTTCTGCCGGATGACAGGTCGGGAACGACTGACCTGTATAATGATGTCGAAACACTGGCTTCGGCCACCGGCATCGACACCCGTGATTACGACGAAGCTCTCATCGAGCTGAGTCTGAACACAATCGCCTCAACCGGCACCCTGGACGTGACAATCCTCGAAAGTTCGGTTGGCACTACTGCCGCAGGAGCCAATGCCATCACAGGCGCGGCCTTCTCGCAGAAGAGCAATGGCGACAGCGGTGTCTACGTCGGCCGCATCCAGGTCAAGAACAACAAGCGCTACCTCTACGTCAAGGCGGAGCAGGCTATCGCCACATCCAAGAAGTATGGCGTCAACGTCATTCTCGGCAAGTCCGAGAAGGAGCCCGTGACTCAGGCCAACACTGCCGAGTTCACAGTTACCTACTAGACTCAACCCGTGGGTAGGGCCAATACATTGTAGAGGCCCTGCCCATAGGAGAAGCCATGTTAATGCTATCCAGCTTGAATCGTTTAAGACGGTACATCGGTTGTGAAGACAATGTCCAGAACAACCGTACCTTAATGAATTTTTTAACTGCTACCTCAAAAAATATTGAAGGGTTTATAAACCGTGACTTGAAGCTGGAGTTACGCACTCAGTATTTTGATGTAGACGCAATTCGCATAAACTACTACCCAAAAGCGTATCCCATCTCATCAATAACATCGGTGTATAGCGACACCACAGGTCTTTACGACGGCAGTGAGTCTGAGGAAGTCGATTGGTACATAGGAAGCGACAGTAAGTCAATAGTCTTGGACACCCCCGTTGTAAAAGGACCCAAAGGATTGCGGGTTATATATACAGGCGGTATCGCCGCGCATGGTGTTCAGTCCACACTCGCACTCACGAGCATGTCCGGCACATTCACTGCGGGGAATTTTGTAACCGGCTCATCTTCAGGAGCCATCGGAATTATAGTCACCACTGCAACAGCGACCCCTCTCGTAGTCGAAACACTCATGGGCGTGTGGGAAGTAGGTGATGTCCTGACATCCCAGTCCAGCGAAGGGTCAAGCACGAATCTTCCCGGCGTTGGCGGCACTGTGTCGGCAATCACTGCTCAGTCATTGGCTGAGGCCAATCCCGAAATAAACATGGCTTGTGAGATGCAGGTCCGGTTCGACTGGAAGCATAAAGACGATTTTGAAAATGCCGGCGTCAATAAGGACAGCACTACTTTCAGGAGGAAGGAAAAAGCTCTTTACCTCTCAGGTGCATATAAACTTCAGCCCGAGGTCAGAAGTATTCTTCAGGCCCATCGAAACATACAGGTATAATGGCTGAAGCGATTACTATAAAATTCGATGAGAAGAAGTTCGAAGGATTGACCCGCCAGATGCGGACCAATCTTATGAAAGCATTGAAAAGGAACTTTACGAAGGCCGGGCTTGAATTTATTTCTCACATTCAGGAAAAATGGTACAGTGGTCGTCATGCAGATGACACTGGTTTGAATAGGATTACTGGAGCTCTCTGGAAAAGTTTCTTGCCCAAGACAAGCGGCACAGTTGCATCAGGCGAAATAACTACTCAGATTATTTCCAATGTAGAGTATGGGAAGTACCATGAAAAATCTTATGAGCCGGCTGGCGGCGGCCCGAGGAGAAATCCTCCGCGAACTGATGTCGCTGGCGATTTTGTGGACGAAAAAATCGGTGTTGAAATGTTTGCGGAGGCAATCGAAGAAGCATTTAAGGAGGTCGAGAAAAAATGAGTTTCACCCATCCAATCGCTATACGCAACGAGATAATTGATCTCGTAGTAGATAAGTGCGATGAGGGTTCGACCAATCCTACAGGCGCGCTTGTTATAATGGAATCCGATGATACCGTTTTAGCTACGCTATTATTATCAAATCCAGCGTTCGGCGATGCCGCCGCAGGGGCGTCAACCGCTGACACTATAACATCAGCAACTGCCAGTGCATCAGGCACCGCGGCAAAATTTCAATTACAAGACCGGGACAGAAACGAAGTTGCCTCTGGCTCATTGACTGCAGTTGGTGGCGGTGGTGACATGGAGGCTGGCGGAACATCACTTTCAATTTCTTCTGGGGATACAGTCGAAGTTTCATCCCTTGTATATAATGGGCAGAGTTAATGGCGACGATAAGTTTTTCAGGCACACCGTCAGCATCAACATCCTATGGGTTTGGTTCTATGACCTTGCCTACCCCACAATCTGCCCGTGAAAAAGTCAGAGCGGCCGCCGCCTACGGAATAAAAAATACCATCAGCCAGGCCAATGGCTACTTCAATGATATTGGCGAAGTCAATGTCCAAGAGATTGAGTTCGCACACCGTAAAGCATTTCCTTCCATCGACCTTCTTTGGGGAGATGAAATTTACCAGAACACTGTCCCAGGCAGTAACACTACTCATCTGTATGAAAAAGTGGCTGACCTTTGGATTGAGGCATGGTTGGATGATTATGACGACATGACTCTTGAAAAAGAAAAACTCATAGCGGACATCGAAAAATATTTCGGCACTAATTATTGGATACCTGATGCGTCTGGGAATAGAACTGCCTTCAACTGTATGTTGGCACGGAATGCTCACTTCGGTCAGCGTGACAATACGCCCAAAGGCGGGGTGTCGTTACTGCTTAAAGTTTATTATCGAACTCCGTTCACTAACCCGAATACATTAGCATAGGAGGAAACAAAATGTTTCTTACAAATAAAACAGTAGTGTATGGCAAGCTGGAAAGCACCCCGTACACCGGCGAGACTCTCGCTGACGCGGATTTCGACGTTCGGGTCAGTGATGTTTCTTATTCTTTCGATGTGCAAGAATACCGGCGCAAAATTGCCGACGGCACACTCGACTTCAGCGCGTCCGTTAAGGGCAAACAGTCTGCGACGGTCAGCTTTAAGGTTGACCTGGCACCCGGTGCCGCCGCAGACGACGAACCTGAATGGTCGAAAATGCTCGAGGCATGCGGCTTCAAGAAAACAGCATACGGTTCAACCGGTATCGGCTGGGTCCCACATGCTGACAACACCCACACCCCTGTTACCATTGAGGTTCAGGAAATCGAAGAAGGCGCAAGCCCTGACGCACTGCGTGTCCGTCTTGTCGGCGCGATGGGGAACGTGACTTTCACTATCGGTCAGGTCGGCGAACCTACCCAGATGAACTTCGAGTTCACCGGAATGCTTGACGTTATTGACGACCGGACAAGCGCACAGAGGATTGACCCGACCGCGTTCAACACGGTTTGTCCTCCTCCGATTCTGTCCGCCACCATCACGGTCAACAGCATTGCTCAGGAACTCGACACTTTCGAGTTCAACATGAACAACGATGTCCAGATGTGGACAGACCCGAGCAAGGCTGAGGGTATCAAGGGTGCATACGTCGCCGGCCGCGAGCCGCAGATGACGCTCGACCCAATGATGACCTTGCTGGCGACCGAAGACTGGTACGCAGAGCTTATCGGCGACTGCACAACTCGCAGGGCCGTGAGCGTTTCCTACTCTTCCAGCCCGCTCATTACTCTCAGTGCACCTAAAGCGCATCTGATTGCTGTCGCACCTGGCGAGAGAAACGGAGCCCGCACCGCAGAAAAAACATTCCTGCTCACCAAAGATTCTGGCAATGACGTGTTCGAGGTTCTGCAGGGGGCCAAAGCATAGGAGGCATACATCATGCGTTTCTTACTTCTATTATTGGCTTTTGTCGTGTTTTCATTTGGGGACGCTGGGTCCCCTTATGAAGATGCGGCAAATAAAGCATACGGTGGAATCGGAATCCGCGACACGACCGGGAACTGGTTAGCGGTTGAATCAAACGGTGGGATGGCTGTGAACATACAAGACCAGCACACCGAGATTGTTGATTACCGATTGCATCGTAACATAGACACTACATCCTTGACAGTAGCGTCTACAATTGACTCCTCTTTTATAGTTGTCAATGATGTTTCCGGTGCTGACGCAGGCCATTATATACATCTGATTTCCAATACAAGATATTATGAGGGAGAAATCGTTTCCATAAGTAATGATACTCTATATATGGATAACCCAATGGACACGGTCTTTGCAGTCGATCAAGTTGCACAGATTTTTTCTGATAGTTTAAACATTGACGCATCTGGTGGTCGTGTTATTGCCGAGATTGAACCTCCTCCGTCTTTACAGTGGGATATTACTCGGATGATAATTTATATCCAAGGTGCTGGTGCGATGGACGACTCAAAGTTCGGCGACCAAGCGGCACTGACCAATGGAGTTGTCTTCAGGGTGAAGAACGGACAGCAATGGAATGTCTTTAACGCCAAAACAAACGGCGATTTTTCTCTGCATACATTCGATGCTACCTATACCGATAAGGCTGGCGGAGGTTCAAACGCTATAAGAATTCGCAGGTCGTTCGCTGGTCAGGCTAAAAATGGTGTGACTATCCGTCTTGATGGCGCGACGATGGACCAGCTTCAAGTTATCCTTCAAGATGATTTGGATGGTTTAGAGAAATTTATTGTAGTAATTCAGGGTCATGTAGTGACCGATTAAAAAACACCATGAAACAAAGGAGCCAAACATGGAGAACAGTCAAGTTAAAGACGTAAAACTTACGCCAGAGCTGAAGGAAAAGCTGAAGGGGTTTCTTGGTTTTACCAAGGACCCTACTTTCCTTTATACACCGAAAGTTTATCGGGAAAAAGGTGACGATGGTGAGTTCATTATTCCAAAAGCGATGTGGCCAGTGTTCAAGCTGAAAGGCAAGACAGGCATTGAAATCGCCAACGATGAGGACAACGCCGGCTATCTTGACCCCGGAACGAACCGCCTGCATATCACGACAGGTAAACAGCGACTGGAACTCTTGAAGCAAAACATTATCGGGTGGAAAAATTTCGTGGACGAGAACGGAGACGAAGTAACTTTCACAGCGCCCGGAGGTGAGCTTTACAAAACTGTTCTTCAGAGAATCCCTGCCCCTCTGCAGAGAGAACTGCACGAAGCTATTAATGAGCAGTCACGGTTAAACGAGGAGGAGTTACAGGGTTTAGAATTTTAGCGGGCTATCACTCTGGCGTACTGAATAGGCATGCCTGTGAAAGGTGCCAGAGTGATAAAAAAATAGCGAGGAAATACGGCTGTGATGGTCGGCCCGCGCCGAAACCTGTTAACGAGGAACTGCATGAAGGTAAGAGAATCAGATATTGGAACTGCCCGTCACATTTCATACCTCCCAACATTACCCAGTGGATGCGGTTCTATAGTTATGTTCAACGGTTTCCTTCCTCTTCCATGCCTCCTGTCTGGGATGTGTCAGCCAAGTTCATTCAAGCCTGCGAATATTACGAGCGATGTATGCGAGAGTACGCAGATAAGAAGCGAGGTTAACTGATGGCCGCTGAAAGAGAAATTACACTCGTTGCCCGTCTGGTCGATAATGTCTCCAAGGTTCTCAAGAACATGGGCGACAACGTCAACAAGCAGACGAAACGGATGAAGACATCTTTCAAAGAGATGGGCAAGAGTATCCTGAATATGCGGTCGCTCTTGGCCGGGGCCGGTGTAGTCGCCTTCTTTCAGAAAACTGTCGGTGCCGCAGGCAAATTTGAAGCGCAGATGAGGGAAGTCGCTACCCTTTCTGAAGAAATGTCTGACAATATTGGGCAGTTCAGTAAAGAAGTGCTCGAACTTTCCACGAGGTCGGGACAGGGCCTTGATACATTGACCAAGTCACTGTTTGATGCTGTGTCGGCTGGTATCCCGGCCGGACAGGCGATGGAATTTCTTTCCACTGCTACTGAACTGGCTATCGGCGGCGCAACCGAAACATCTATTGCCGTTGATGGTTTGACAACTGTAATTAATGCGTTCAGTTTGGATGCCTCTCAGGCAACCGATGTATCGGATGCTTTTTTTACTGCAATGAAATTTGGTAAGACCACCGTCGCCGAGCTGGCGTCAAGCATCGGGCCTTTGGCCCCGACTGCTCGTGCCGCTGGTCTGTCTTTTGATGAGATGCTCGGCGGCGTGTCCGCCCTCACCAAGGCCGGTTTTAATACTGCGAACGCAGTTACGGCAATGCAAGGTGCCCTGGTCGGAATTAATGCCTTGACCCCTGAAGCTATTGCACAGATGGAATCCCAGGGTCTTGCATACAAGGTGACGGGCGAAGAGGGCGAAACATTCATAGACGTATTGAATAACATTACCAAGGCTGGCGGTGGGACACTGGAAGGTGTGAAAGCCCTCGTGCCTAACATAAACGGCGTAAAGGGTATATTAGCACTGGCTTCAGAGGAAGGAAAGAATTTCCGTGAAGTCATGGGATTGATGGGCAAACGTGCGGGCGAAACAGCGAAAGCCTACAGCAAGATGTCCAACACATTCGAATTTAAGTCCCAGCAAATTAAACAGGGTTTCCAGACTGCGTTTATTGAAGTCGGCAATCAGTTGATGCCGTTTTTCAAAAAGATGGCAGAAGGCATCTTGGAAAACATGGATAATATCAAGTTCGGCATAGCATTAGCCGGCGGGGTTATCACTGATGTATTCAACATGCTCCAGGTGGGTATACAAACTGTGCTTGCTGTGGTTGTCACTGCGGCCGAAGGTATACGGGCGGCGTTTAATGCTATTACGCTCATGGCCGCTGATGTGGCTAGAGACATTGTCGGGTTCATTGACAAACTACCTGGAAGCATTGTCCCCGAGGAATGGAAAAAATCTATTGATGACTTTAGAAATACTCAGATTGAGGATTTGAAGTCAGGTGCTGACAATGTGCAGGCGGCATGGACAGCCGTTGCCGAAGTGGCGACTGAAATGAATGAAGAGGGTTTCGCAACAGTTAAAGTTTTTCAGGACATGGGAGGTGCTATCGAGGGCGCGGCTACATCCATGAAAGACCTTACTGAGAAGGAAAAAGAACTGCTCGGTATTCAGCAAGAAAATAATGATAAACGTGGGGCGATGACTGAGGAACAGCTCGAAAAAATCAAGGCGTTCAATGATCAGGTCGCACAGTTAAATGAAGATTTTCTCAACCGAACAACCTTTGGCCAAATAGAGGTCTTGGAAAAGCAAAGGGATGACCTCCTCGCTTTTGAAGGCGCTACCGCTGAACAGCGCGAGCAGATTCGTCGCGAGTTCGCACTCAGGATTGCGGACATAGAAAAACAGGCTGGCGAAGATGTTCTGAGACAGAACGAGCAGTTCGCCAGAAAGGACGCCGCTCTTCAGAAAGAAAGACTGAAGGCCAGGCAAAAAACTACGGACATGTCAATAAAGGCTACGGGCGAAGTGTTAAAGGCTGTCAAGGCGAGCGGGCCGGTGATGAAGGCTTTCGCCATGTCCGAGGCCGGGGTAAATGCCAGCCGTGCTTTCATGCAGGCACTCGCTTCCGGGCCTCCTCCCCTGAACATGATACAGGCAGGGTTAGTAGCCGCCATGGGTGCGACGCAGATTGCAAACATAGCGAGACAAAGTTTTGCGACCGGCGGATTTCCTGTCGGCGCTAATGCAAACATCCGCGTCAATGAGCGCGGTCAAGAGGCCATTCTCAATGCTCAGGCCGTTAACCGGGTCGGCATTGGTGGCGTCAATTCTTTAAACAACGGTACACCGTCGAGTGTAACAGTAACAAATGAAATCGTCTACAACCCAAGTATAGCAATGACCCAGGATGAAGAGACTAACATCGTTGAGGTATTGGAAAGAGATAAACAGGCGTTTGCAGAATTTTTCATGGGACTGGATAAACGAGGATATTTCCAAGGGGCAGTAACATGAGTCAAGAGTATATGCAGTGGGGTATAGGCGCGTTGGTCGCGTACTTCACAATTAAAGAAACATTCAAATTAATCAATTCAATCATTACTAAATTAATGGCGAAGAGGGGTTCTGAATCTGCGGAAGTCCCAGTGCCGAAAGTTGATTGCCATTCAATAAGGAAACAGAGGGATGAAGCCCGTGACCGCATGGGCAAAAACCTTGACAAGGTAGAGGACAAGCAGGAAAAATTATCTGAGAAAGTCAACGGCCACGATTCGACACTCAAAGGTCTTGAGGTTGGCATGAGCTTTCTCGTCAAACAGCACAACGCAAGCTATGAACAACTGAAACAGAACGGAGGCCAATAATGGCACTTGTAAACACAGAGATGGAAAGTCTCAGGAAGAAAACAGTCGCACCTGACAATCTTATTAGCTTAGCTAATCAGGCCAAGCAAAAGTTGGCGGATTTCCAAACCCGCATAACATCTATACATGACGAGTTCACTGCTCTGAGTAGCATGGTGAGTGCGGAAGCATCTTTTACCTCGGAACAGAAAGCTGAAGTATCCGCAAACCTTGCGGAAATCGTGGCTATTAAAACCGCTATCGACAAACTGGCTTTATAAAATATGGCTGATTCCATCGCAAGAGATTATGAGTCTTATGCGTCAATAACCATTGATGACGCTCAGATTACGCAGGACATCAGTAACTTTGTTTTCAAGGTTACTGAGCATGTATTGCCTGATGAGTTTCTCGATGCCGATGGAACATACGCCCCTCTCTCAGACGGTGCTGATGTAAGGTTCTTTGACAGCAATACGAACTTTCTCACACCACTCGCTTTTGATATTGTCAATTTTGACTTGGACAATACCCCTGCCAATTCCAAGGTGGAAATTCATGTCAATGTTCCTTTGGTTAAAAAGACTGGCACTGGTGATACCGTTATTCATGTAGTTTGGGGGATGCCCAGAGAAACAGCACTCGCCGATGACCATACATACGGCAGGGACAATGCTTATGCCTCCCGATATAAAGGTGTATACTGCATGGAGTCTACTGGCACAAATCTCCCAGACAGGACATCCAATAGCAATGATGGTACGAAACAAAGCAGTGGGGACCCGGCCCATTCAGCAACATCTGGACAATATTTTGATGGACAGGAGTTCAGTGGTGACGGTTCCAGTTACATTGATTTAGTTGATTTTGATTTAGGCGGCGTCTTCTATGTTCAGTTTGCGATGAAAACTGATGTGACAAACCCTTCAACTGCTGAAACAATTATTTCTAATAAATCGGGTTATGGTGCAAGTGACAAAGGGTTTGCAGTGACAAGAGTCGCTGGTAGTGATACGCAACTTCACGTTTATGGAGACGCTGGCTCTGGTGCCGCGTTTACGGCAGTTTCTTCAATCGGTGACGGTAATTGGCATATATACGGATTTCATTTTTTAAATACAACTTGCGAAATATACATAGACGGTAACTGGAAAACCAACGTAGGCATTACCACTGTTCAAAATAATGATAATGTAATTTGTCTGGGTGATGGCCCAGACCATGACGAGCCTGATTTTGATGGTTTCTTAGATGATGTGTTTATCATGTCCTCTTGCGCTGAAACTGAAAGGTATGCCCTCCAGCGAAATCAGGGTAATCCTGCTACTTTCGCTTCCAAGGGAACGAGGACTGCCGTATCCGATCCTTCCGCTACTGTTGTCATCGACAACATCCAACGCGGCAGTTTCACGATGTCTGGTACATCTCAGGGACAGGCTGTCACTGCGGTTGATTTATCGAAGTCGATTCTGTTTACAAGTGTCAGAGTCAGCGGTGCCGATGCGCCGGGAGCGGATGACTTTCATTGCGATATTTATATGTCTTCGACTACTAACATACAAGCCACAAGATACGGCAGTTCAGGTACGATAACTATTGAATATCAGTTGGTTGAATTTAGTGCTGGGGTTACTGTAGAGCGGTTTAATAATCAAGCGATGGGTGCGGCTATAACGGACGAAGAAGAAACAATGAGCAATCCGTTTAACCGATACCGTTCATTTATAATGATGAACTACGCCATCAACCAGACTGCGATGGACTCAGACGGAAGGTTAAGTGTCGAGTTCGAGCATTCCAATAATTGTCTGATTAAGCGTGCTACCTCCGGCAGTGTCGCTGGTACATACAGCATCCAGGTCGTGCAGTATGATGAAAGTGAAGTTCAGTGGCTCAATGATACCAATTCAGATGCGGCAACATCGTTTACCGACGATACGGCTGGATCTTTTATTGTAGCGAAAACATTCTTAGTCGGAACACTTCGTGACAGCGGTTCTAACACGAACGACGGCGACCAGATAGTTAACATGGAGCTGACGGATGTCGATACCGTCACCTTCAGAAAATATAGTGCTACGGCACACGGGATTTATTACAGAGTTTTCGTTGTCGAGTTCACGGATGATACCGAGGTACAGCAGTACCTGAATACGCTGGAGACTGGGGATACAGAGGTTCAAGCTGTGTCTCCAGCCGTGAACCTTGATGCTTCAGTCATTGTACATCAGGGGCTTGAGCCGTCCCTCGTCTCTTCAGAAGACACGCTTGAAGACGGTGATGAATTTGCATTTACTGCTGACCTAACCGCTAGCAACAGCATGTCGATGATCAGAGGTAACAGTTCCAGTATCGAAGCTAAGCTGTCTATGGCGGTGATTAATTTTAACCCGGTTTCCGGGCTTTTGACAAATTTAAAAGGGAATTTTAACAGAGGATTCCTTGGAGGTTTCCAAACATGATTGATGTGATCAGAAAAGGCTCAACAGACCAATCCATAATGTTCGCATTGGCACAGGCCGGTTTGACT